>Ga0222679_1000017_pt1 | contig 72601 bp, 91 predicted proteins | sample AntAcemetagen939_FD_179843 | JGI IMG/M metagenome (GOLD analysis project Ga0222679, IMG submission 179843) | Saline water microbial communities from Ace Lake, Antarctica - #939 | ecosystem: Environmental > Aquatic > Non-marine Saline and Alkaline > Saline | place: Antarctica: Ace Lake...
TTCATGCTTGGATGGGAGAGATGTGATAAATGCGGGAAGGAGAAATATACTGGAAAGAACATTCAATTCACCGAGATAAAGTTTCCTACAATCATACTTAAATAACTATGCCTGAAGAAGAACCAACATTAAGCGAAGAGAAACTACTGTCTATTGAAAAACAGGTGGAGGATATAGCTTTAAAACATAAAGAAATGTTTGAGCTAATAGATCAGATCAGAGAATTAATTAAACAACTTAATAAATAATACATGAAAATTGCATTAGAAGGAGCAATGAGCACAGGTAAAACTACTATAGGAGAACTTGTGGCAAAAAAATTAGGAGTGACTTTTATTGAAGAAGCTGCTCGAAAAGCTTTAAAGGCTGGTTTTGAATTAGATAAAGGAGCCACATTTGAAAGTCAAATATGGATGCTTGCTTACCAGTATGTTGGAGAGTTTAAGTGTTCTGAGGGTTTTATAGCTGATAGAGGAATTATGAGTATTGCAGTATATACAGCTTTAAATGATACTATAAAAAAATCATCTAAAGAGAATATTATAAATTTAATTAAGAATGAGTTAGTAGGAAATAAACAGTATGACAAAATAATTTATTTTCCTCCAAATGTTTTAAAATTAGAAGATGATGGTGTTAGATGCGTAGATGAATCTTTTCAAAAAGCATTGCATGAAACTTATTTAAAACTCTTTTCAGATTGGGGATTAGATTATTATGTTCTTAAATCTGTAGAGATAGAAGATAGGGTTGAAGAAATTTGTAAGCTTATTATTTAACTTTAAATATATGTTCGACAAAAAATTTGCAGTATTACTAACCACAATACACGCATGGATGATGGCTTTCTTTGCAGGAGCGGGTATCCTGTTTGCTATTTCAGAAGCGAGTAAGTTCTATGATTTTGCTATAGGACTTGGATTTTTTATTGGTGTTATATTAGTAGGATTCATTTACCTTTCAATTTGGTATTTGATAATCTTTCTAATTAGAAAATCAATTCTGAAATAGAACTCAGAAGCCCTATTCAAAAATGGGTAGGGCTTCTATAATAATTATACTATGGAACAAATTGTAAGTAAATTAATGGCAAATGTATTATCAGGAGAAGGTAATGCTGATAGGTGTTTAGCTATATTGGGATGGAGAGGCCCGTCTTTTGCTTTTGTTCTGAAAGAAGAGATATTATCAATGGGGCCTGATACTCAGCAAATGTTTGTAAATAAAATACATAGTCAGGAATTAATTGGATTAGAATCTTTTGGGAATTATATACAATGTTACCCATTTACTTGACTTTTATCTTCAATTTGGGTAAGATTGCCCCATAAGTAACCAAACAACAAATGAGCAATTCTAAGCAAAGGCAGAAAATCTCTATCCTACAAATCACATCGATGTTTCCCGATAACAAATCAGCCGAGGAATGGTTTATAAAAACTCGCTGGAATGATGAAATAAAATGTACAAGTTGTAATTCCTCAAGAATCTCAGAGCGTAAAACTAAAGCAAGATCATGGCGCTGTAAGGATTGTAGAAAGGATTTTAGTACAAAGACCGACACAATCATGCAGGGAAGCAATTTAGGCTTTAGGATTTGGGCAATCGCCATTTACCTTCTTACGACAAGTTTAAAAGGTGTTGCTAGTACAAAATTGGCAAGTGATTTAAATATAACTCAGAAATCTGCTTGGCATTTAGCAATGAGGATTCGAGAAACTTACAAGAGCAATGTAGGCAAGCTTTCAGGAACTATTGAAGTGGATGAGGCTTATTTTGGAGGTAAGGAGAGAAACAAACATGCTAATAAGAGGTTGAAAGCAGGTCGTGGGGCTGTTGGAAAGCAGGCAGTTATCGGAGCTAAGCAAAGAGGTGGGGAAATCGTAGCTCAAACACTCGATAAGACGACAAAGGCTGAATTACAGGGGTTTATAAACGAAACAGTAGAAACAGGCTCTAATGTAATGACAGACGACCACAGGGGATATTTAAACATGAACGGATACAATCACGATTCAGTTAGTCATAGCGTTGGTGAATATGTAAGAGATCAGGCACATACAAACGGTATAGAAAGTTTCTGGGCTTTATTGAAACGTGGTTACAATGGCACACACCATCATATGAGTAAAAAACATCTTGGTCAGTATGTAAGTGAATTTGCAGGGCGACACAATACTCGTTCTTTAGATACCATGTTTCAAATGTCCAGTATAATGTATAGTATGGTTGGGAAAAGACTAAAATATAACGACTTAATAGCATGAGTGAAAACACATTAAACGAAAGAAAGACTGAAAATCTTGTTCGTGATATGTTGAGGAAGCGTGGGTACTATGATGACAGCTCTATTGTTATTGAGGAGCAAAAATCAGATAATCCAAAGATTGATAAACTCTTAAAAAGTGCTTCGAAATCAGGTAGTGGTCGTGGATACCCAGAGTTCATAATATCATTCAAAAATGAGCCAAGAAACTTAATCGTGATTGAGTGTAAAGCCTCCACAAAAGACCATCAAAGTAAAGATAGGAAGCAGTATTCAAGGTGTGCCGTAGATGGTGTGTTGTTATACGCTAATTACTTAAAAGATAGTTTTAATGTTATAGCCATAGCAGTCAGCGGAGAAACCGAAAGAGAAGTGAAGATATCGCACTTTTTATGGCTTCAAGAAAAGCACACATATAAAGATATAAGCGATAAGACTATTCTTGACCCAGAATCTATTTTTTCAATTGTTGAAAAACAATCTAAACCACTTAAAGAGGAAGAATTGGTTAAAAAAGCCATTGAGTATAACAAAAACTTACATAGCTATTCTACACCAGAAGTTGAAAGATGCACTTTGATTAGCTCAATCTTAGTAGCATTACAGGATATTTCATTCACAAACACCTTCCATAATTATACTCACGATAAAGACGATGAAGATTACAACCCAAACATAGTACTACTAGATGAGTTGCTAGGAGCCTGTAAAAGAATTTTTAGAAAAAACAAGATTAGTGATGATAAAATGGAGATTATTTTAAGAGAATATGAAAAAATCAAATCAAACCATACCTTTAGAAGTAAAGTAATTACCAAGAATAAGAAAAAAGAACAAAACACTATTTTAAGAGATTTAATAGATGACATAAATACCAATATCATGCCATATATAAACAAGAATGTTTATGATGTTCTTGGTAAATTCTACACACAATTCATTAGATACGCTGGAAGTGATAGTAAAACAGGGTTGGTATTGACACCTACGCACGTAGCCGATTTTTTTTGTGATATAGCAGAGATTAAAGATAACGATATAGTTTTTGACCCTTGTTGTGGTACAGGTGGTTTTTTAGTATCTTCTATGAAGTATATGCTAGAAAAATCAGGCAATGACCTCAAAAGACAAAAGGAAATAAAATCAAATCAACTTATAGGAATTGAAAAAAGAGCAGATATGTTTGCACATGCCTGTTCAAATATGATGATGAGAGGAGACGGGAAAAGTAATATCTATTTTGGAGATTGCTTTGATGAAGACTTAAAAGAAGAAATCAAAAAGAAAAAACCAACAAAGGCACTTCTCAATCCTCCTTACGACGTAGGAGAAGCTGGACAACTTGAGTTTATAGAAAACTCTTTAGAGTGCATAGAAAAGAGTGGTATTTGTGTAGCTATATGCCAAATGTCAACAGTCGTTTCTTCAAAAAAAGATCCTATAATAGTAAGGGGGCGATTACTTGAAAAGCATACGCTAAAGGCTGTTTTCTCTATGCCTAATGAGCTTTTTCATCCCATTGGTGTTGTCACTTGTATTTTGGTGTTTGAGGCACACAATCCGCATCCAAAGAATAAAGAGACTTTTTTTGGATACTTCAAGAATGATGGTTTTGTAAAACAAAAGGACAAAGGGAGGGTGGATTGTGATGAAAAATGGAGTGGCATTAAAAAGGAGTGGTTAAGCGCTTATGTAAATAATAAAGAGATTGCTGGGTTGAGTGCTACTAGAAAGATAAAAGCAGAAGATGAGTGGTGTGCAGAAGCATATATGTCAACAGACTATAGTGATTTAACAAATGATAATTTTTCTAATGTTATTAGAGATTTCGTAGCGTTTAAAATATTAAGCAAGCAATCTACTAGTGGTAAAATTGGTTCTAAAGCTATAAATAAGTCTTATTCTCTTGGGGTAGAGAAGTGGGAATATTTTAATATTAACAATATCTTTCCTACTATAGAAGCTACCAAGGGGGGAACAACAGGTGAATTAACTCAGGGAGATGAAATACCATATATTGCTGCTAAGAAAAATATTAACGGGCTAGATATGATGTGTGCAAAAAAGAGTAATGAACAATTTATCTCTGAAGGTAATTGTATTGTTTTTATACAATTAGGTGCGGGAAGTGCAGGATATACAACATATCAAGAAAAAGATTTTATTGGGATGAGTGGGAAAACATCATGTGGCTATAATGATAAACTTAATAAGTATAATGGACTCTTTCTTGTTGCAATTCTTGATAAAGAAAGACCGAAGTTTTCTTTTGGAAGAAGTTGGACTGGGCATAGGCTAACTTCAACAAAAATCAAACTCCCTGTTAATCAAAAAGGAGAGCCTGATTGGAAGTTTATGGAAGAATACATAAAATCATTACCTTATTCTTCAAATCTATAGCCTATGAATAAAAATACTCACCAAAAACAAGCAGGTCGCCCGCCTCAAAACATAGTAGAGCCTATTAAAGATACCCCTGAGAATGTGGCAAGGGCAATTATGGCAGGCTCTAAAAAGCAAAATAAACTTATTCAGCAATCAAGTAGCTAGGCACTGGGTAACATTGTATATAATTCCCAATCTTTTAGTGTTTATATAAATAGTACTTTAGACCCTGAAATAAAGGTATTAGTTGAACAGCATTTATTGAAATTTTTATTACCCAATTTTTTTAAAACATTAAAAAATGAAACGAAAAGCAATTATAGTTGATATTGACGGTACTTTAGCAAATGTAGACCATAGGCTAAAATATTTAACTGCTCCTAAAGTAAGAGGATTAAAAAAAGCATTTCACGATAGGCTTCATTTAGACACTCCTAATGAATGGTGTAAAAAGATTATAGAGCTATTTATAGCTGAGGGAACTACAGTAATATTATTAACTTGCCGTCCTATTATATATAAAAGTCAAACTTTTGATTGGCTTAGAACTAATAATATTGAGTACGATATTCTGTATATGCGCCCCCTAGACGATAGTAGACCTGATTGTGTTATTAAAAAAGAACTTTATAATAATTGTATAAAGGAGTACTATGATGTCAGCTTTATTTTAGAGGATAGAAAAGCGGTAGTACAAATGTGGAGGAAATTAGGATTAGTGTGCTTACAATGTGAAAAAGGAGAATTTTAAATAATAAAATATAAAATTTATGTCTACAGAAAATAGCTATTCTACAACAGATTTTGGATTTTCCTGTTATCTATTAACTAACAACATTGATATTGTTGAAGTTATTTTAAAAGATAGAGATAGAGGTATTTGTGAATTTATTTTTTTAATATCTAAAGAGGATGAATTTTTTCAAGATATGGAAAATAAATGGTATAACTCAAATGACACAAAAGCCATTAAAGACATTTTAAGGGCTAGTAGAATTTTAAAAGGCAAATTAAAAATATGTTTGCTTCAAAATAACGCCCCAAGAAAAATATAAATACTTGATAATTTTTAAAAAATGTTCTATAATATCAAGAGTATTATAACTAAGAACTATGCCCGCAAAGGGTTCTAAACTTTCAGAAGAGCAAAAGGAGCATTTAAGACTAATTAATACTGGTAAAAAACACTCTGAAAAAACTAAGAAAAAAATGAGTAGTGCTCATAAAGGAGTAAACATTTGGTCGAAAGGTAGAAAATGGACAGACGAGCAAAAGAAAAGTTTAAAAGGAAGAAAAGTTTGGAACACTGGTAAGAAGTGTCCTAGTTTAGCAGCTAAAATATCTGGGGATAAATGTCATTTTTGGAAAGGAGGCATAACGCCTGGGAGACTAAAAATTAGAAATAGTGCAGAGTTTAAAGAATGGAGAAGAAAAGTATTTAAAAGAGATAATTACACTTGCCAGGAGTGTACTGATAAACGAGGAGGAAATTTAGAAGCCCACCATATAAAACCATTTTCTAAATACCCAAAATTAAGATTTGAAGTAACCAATGGACAAACTTTATGTAAAGAATGCCATAAAAAAACAGATAGTTATGGTGGTCTCTCTAATAAAAAAATATAATATAAATATAACAATATGCAACCAAAACACATATCACCATCTCAGATTGGCACTTTCTTGACCTGTCCTCTTCAGTACAAATATTCTTATTTAGATGGTTTACCAAAACCACCTCCAAACATCTATATGATATATGGCTCTGCTTTTCATGCGGCTTTAGAGTTTAACTACCAGCAAAAAATAAAGAGTAGAAAAGATTTACCATCTTCAGAAGTTATATCAAAATTTGATGAAGTTTTTGAGAGAGAATTAAAAAAGCATAATATTTTTAATAATAAAATTAGGAATGACATGTTTATATCAGCTAGAAACTCTATTGTTTGGTATATGACTAATGAGTCTTATAAAATTCAACCTAAGTTAGTTGAAGAAGTATTTGAAATAAAATTAACAAATTTTCCTATTACTATAAAAGGTATTATGGATTTGGTTACTGAAGACGATATTATAGTTGATTATAAAACTGCGGGCTTAAATTGGAGGAGTCAGTATAAAAATTTATCTAATAATGTTCAGCTCATAATGTATGCAGTTGCTTTTAGAAAGCTATTTGATAGAAAAGAGAAAGGAATTGAATTTAATATTTTCCCTAGAAATGACGAAGTAATGTATAGAAGGGGAACAATGTTTGACGAAGAAACAATTTTAAGATGGTTAAATAATGCTACGAATATAGACAAGATAATAAAATTGGGGGTCTTTATTCCGAACTATAATAGCTGTAGTCAGTGTTTTTATAAGAATACCTGTCCTAAGCAAGTGATAGTAGACCAAAAAACTTGAAAAAGTTAAAAGAGTATGATATATTGGAGGCAACATGAAAATAAAGCTAAAAGAACTGATTAAAAAAATAGGTTGGAAAAAAACCTGTAAAGTAATGGATTTTACAGGCGTTAGAGATAAAGATAACCTAGTGGACTATGATGTGATTTTAACTACAGAAGAAGCTGAAAAATATAATTTATTAATTTAACCCAACAAAACATGGGAAAAGCTTTAGAAGTTACAGAGTTTGAAGCTGATGTGGCGGAGTACAAGTCTATGGAGACTAAAGTTACTCAGGATTTTTTAGGTGGAGTGATGAAGTTAGGAGAGATTTTAAAACGTCAACGTGCTAAATACAAACCACAAAAACAGTGGACAGAGTATTTAGAAAAAGTAGGGAGAACAATGACAGCGGCTAATCAAAATATTCGTATTTATGAATATGCTGAAGATAATTTGAAAACTCTTATGGAGTCAAATCTTACAGGATGGGAAAAGTTAAACACTTTCTTATCTTTACCAGAACCTTTAAGAGAAAAACTTGCTGAAGAGATTAAAGGGCAAGAATTAACTGCTGAAGAATTTAGAGAGAAAGTTGTTGATCTTAAAGGAGATGAAGCAGATGTAGTAGTTACTGATGAAATGGTTGATAATTTTCCTATAGAAGAGGGTTTTGCTGATATGATAGAACAATCAACTTTAGCTGATTTACATTTTATGGCTAAAAAATTAGTAGAAGAATTTAATAAAATTGGAAAAAGTTTCTCTACTGAGTGTGTAGTTATTGCTGAAGGATTTTTAGGGATGGAAAAAGCTATCAGAGATTTAGACAAAACTAATTTTAAAAAATTAAATGCTTCTGAAAAGAAGTATTGGAAAAAGGTTATTGAAAATCAATTAGACAGACTTCTTAATGCAGTAAAATAATATGGTTAGTACACAAACATTTAATCGCCAACTTAAATTAGGGAAGGCGGGAGAAAAGAAAGTATTTGAATATCTTAATAATTTACCAGAAACGATTGATGTATTAGATTTATCTATGCACAAATTATTTCAGCATTATGGTGTAGATGGTTTACTTATTGAGGATATAGAAGATTTACAATTAAATAGTACTTTCTTTGACGTAAAAACAGACTTTCAGCACCATATGACAGGTAATTTATTTATGGAAACTACTTCAAGTACGGGGAAGGAAGGAGGAATACTATCCACTAAGGCACAGGTATTTTATTACTATGACCCCTTTGAAGGAATACTATTTAAAGTACCTATATATAGTGTTAAACAGTGGTATAAAAGAGAAGGTATATCTTATGCCCATAAGAAAGTTAAAACGCTTACAGGGCAAGATGAGGGCACTATCGGGATAGCAATATCTCCTAAGCAGTTAATGGATGATGGTGTTCCTATAACAATAACGCAAATAGGGCATTTATCTGAAGAGGATTACACTTAAAAAATTTTTAGGTTTAAATTTTTGCTAAAATAACATATAATATAATTCCATTAAAAATAAAAATATGGCACAAGAAAAACATCAAGGTACATTTTACATTATTCCTGCAATATTAGCAGAAGAAGGAAATTTAACTAAGGCAATGTTATTTGGGCTTATTACTAGTTTAACTAATAGAAAAGGATATTGTTATGCAAGTAATAAATATTTAGCTGAAAAATTTAATAGAAAAGATAAATCTATTATTAGTAAGTACATTTCAGAGCTGGAATCAGGGGGCTGGATAATTACTGAAATAGATAAAGAAGCTGGCAATAAGCGAAAAATTTGGCTAGTAATGGGCTATATGGAAAAAACCAATAAGGTATACGGAAAAAACCTTATAGGTAATGGGAATAAACCTAAGAGCTATAAGGAAAAAACCGAGGATATTAATATAAGAGAAAATAATAAAGGAGTAATAAAAGAGAAAAGTTCTCCTAAAGGAGATCAGCGAAAAGAAAATTCTGATCAGAAAGAGAAAGCTGATATCAGAACTAGCTCCCCCGAAATTTCTATAAAATCTAAAATTAATTTGTCAAGTATTAGTAAAGAGGCACCTATAGAAAGGAAAGTAAATGCTTTAACTGATCCAGATCATTTAAAAGTCTTTGAAGTTTATCACGAATTGTTTGGCTATGTGAGGTGTAGTATTAAAACTCCAAGCATCTTAGTAGGTATACCTAGAGCGGTTAAAATTTATAAAGAGTTTTATCGTGAGGAGGCGGCTGATAAACTAGTAGAAGCTTTAAAGAGCTTTGAAAAATCGGAATTAATGACTTGGATGATGGATAAAGATATTCGTACGATGGCTCCTAAAAGCATTTTCAGCGAATCTTTCGTTTCAGACCATTTATTAACTTTTAATATACAAAATAAAGATGGGAACAATAGTAACCAACATCCGCAGACGGATGAAGAACTACGGAAAATCTCGCAAGATAACAAAGAGCGTTATCAAAAGTGGATGGAAAGACGTAGTGGAAAACAAGATACAGAAGCCAGGGTGTAAAGAATGCCAAAAAGGTTATATCAAAGTATATAATCCTAATGGCTTTGGTTTCAAGAATAGAATCTGTAGTTGTTTAGTTGAATATGAAAGTTTTAGACATACTAAAAAATTACTAGAAGAGTCTAATATGCCAGAGCGACCAAAAAAATTTTTTAGGTTGGAAAATTGGGAACAAAATGATTTAGTTAATTTTGACCTTTTAAAATCTATTGTAGAAAGCAAGGAAGGAGAAGAGAATTGGTTATTTTTACACGGCGATGCAGGTACAGGGAAAACTTTTGCTAGTATAATTCTAGCTCAGATAGCTTTATTAAAAGAAATGAGCGTTTATTTTGTAAATGTCACAAACTTGTTAGACAGTCTTAGACCTAATACTCAGGATGGAGTAGAACCTCAATCGGTTATGGACAAGTGTGCCTCCTCAGACGTGCTTATACTAGACGACATAGGACATGAAAAAAGTTCCCAATGGGTTAGAGAGAGATTATATAGAATTATTAATGATAGATGGAATGCAGCAAAAATCACAGTATTTACAAGTAACTTTAATATAGAGCATTTAAGAGATACTATCAGCCCAGCAGTTTATTCAAGAGTAAAAGGTGAGAGTTTAGAAATAGAAATGAAATCTAAAATTGATAAACGTATAAAATTATGACTAAGACAATAACAAAACAAGATTTAGAAGATAATTCTCCTGTAACTAAAAAAATATTCAAAGAAGAAATGGAAGATTTGAAGAATAGTATTATAAAAAGTAATAATATAGATGAAAAAACTATTCAGCTAAAAACTACCTATAATAGAGATACTAGGCTAACTACTGTAGTTGCTTTATCTAATAAAGGAAATATTTATAATGGCTATATACAAGATCAATATTCTACTATTTGCTAGAATGGAATGATACCACCAATAATTTATTAACCATAAAACTATGGAACAAACAAAGAAACAAAAGATGGTAGCAATGATTGAAAAATTGCGTCTATCTTTAAAAAATCACCCGAAAGAATGGGTATGTACAGAATGTGTTTTAAAGCATAAAGGAAGCGGCGTAGAGCTATGGATGTGTAATGGGAGGTTATATTTTAGGATTTATAAGCCAAGTAAAGTAGATTTACCTTTTTTTAAGGCGCGTAAATTGTATAAAGATGCTTGCAAATTTTGGACTAAAAACACAATGGATTATAATGAGAAACAATTAGACAAAAGTTTTAAAATTATAAAAAACTTAAAATAATATGTATAAATACCTCATACAATATTTCAAAGATAAGAGTATAGAATTTAAAACTTCTGGAGAGCAGTTTGTATTAAAAACATGTCCTAGTTGTGGAGATTCTGCTTTTCACCATTTTTATATGGCTCAAGATACTGGGTTATGGGATTGTAAAAAATGTCTAGCAAAAGGAAATTTTAATCAATACAGAAAGTTCTTTGGGGATTCAGAAATAGATTTATCTAAGTTTGAAAATACAAAAAAAGTATCTAAAAAAGAATATAGAACTTTGAATTATAGTGTACCTATACAATATGCTTCTAGGTTATGGGGGATAGATGAAAAGTATAAAGACTATTTGCAAAAAGAAAGGAAGTTATCAGAAAAAGTTTTAAAGGAGTTTCAGATAGGTTGCACAGGCAGGAGTATTTCGATCCCGATTTTTGAAAATAGTAAATTAGTAAATATCAGATATAGACGAAATCCCTTTATAGATAAGAATAAAGAAGCAGGGCCTAGATATTCGCAAGAAAAAGGATGTAAACCAACTTTATTTAATGGAGACATATTAAAAGAACCTTTGAAAAGAGTTTTCTTATGTGAAGGAGAATTTGATGCGCTGCAATTAGTACAAAAAGGTTTTAGAAATACCGTTTCAGTAACATTAGGAGCGGGTTATTTTCCAGATGACTGGGTTGATAAGTTTAAAGATGTTCAAACTATTTACTTAGTTTATGATGCTGATGAAGCAGGTAAGGAAGGGGCTAAGATGACAGCAAATAAACTAGGAATTGATAGATGTAAAATAATATTATTACCAAAGAAGGACGGTAGAACAAAGACAGATATTACAAATTACTTTGTTGATGATGGTTTAACAAAGGCTGACTTCAATGAATTAATTAAGAATGTAAAACCTATTAGAAGTGTTCAGAGTGATAGTGTTAAGCATATTTCAGAGTTTAGAGAAGAGATTAGAAAGAGATTAATAGAGGGGGAGTACATAGGTATAAGTACTGGATATGACGGTATAGATGAAAAAATGGGAGGTATGAGAAAAGGAAGATTAATAATTCTTTCAGGATTATCTAGTACAGGTAAAACTAGTATGTGTTTAAATATAGCTTTAAATGTTGCTAAGAATAAAAACCCAATATTTTATTTTAGTTTAGAGATGCCTCCAATAGATATTGTTAGGAAATTCTTAATGCTAGAATCTAAACTAACTAATTCACAATTAAAAAAAGTTGATGATCCTTCTAAGGTTTTAGAAAAAGTAGATGAGGCTTTAGTAGCTTTTGATAGCGAAGCGGAAAGACCAATATATTTATATAATGGTTCTGGTATGGTTAAGTTTAATATATTGGCTGAGTGTGCAAGAATAGTTAAAGAGGAATACGGTTGTCAGTGTATTTTTGTAGATCATTTACATTATTTTGCACACGGGTCTTATAATTTAACAGCAGAGACATCACAAGTAGTTAGACAAATTAAACAGTTAGCTATAGAGCTTGATTTACCGATAGTATTAGTAACGCATTTGAATAGGTCTGGTAGGCAGAAACAAAAGAAAGGACTCTATGTACCTTCTTTGTCAGATTTAAGAGATACAGGGGCATTAGAACAAGATGCAGATCAAGTATTATTTGTTTGTAGAGATAGTGAGAATGAAGAGCCAGAAGAGAGAAAAAAATCTTTTATTAAAGGAGCTAAAAATAGAGATGGATATGCAGGGTGGAGTGTTAGTTGTGAATTTGATGAAGAGATTACTACATTTATTGAAGAAGCTCCAGGAGTTGACCATGCGGGAGAAGCAAAGAAAGTAGAAGTAGAAATGAAAGAGGAAGTAGAATTATAGCAAACAGGAATACCTATATAAAAAACTTGCAAAAGTTGAAAAAGTAATATATACTTAATTAGAATTTAATTAAAAAATATGGCAGATAAAACTATTAAAATAAAAATAACAATACAGTATGGAGAAGATGATTTTTGGGTAGAGGAGATTAATTTACAAGACCCTAATATACCTTATATGAGAGAAGGGGAATTTATAATATCTCATAAGATTCAAAATATGGGAGACAAAATTATTCCGTTAGCTTTAAAAGAAATAACAAAAAAATTCCCAAATGCCAATACTTAAAGAAGTACATACAGTGCAGACAGTAGTATGCGATAGATGTGGACAAAGAAAAGAGTTAGATAAAGTAAAACCTTATAAACAATTGATTATATTTAAGTTTACAGAAAAAGACGGATTAAGATTATTTGAAAAAAAGACTAAAATTAAACATTATGAAAGTTTTCAAATTCCTAATAGGAAAGAAGTTATTTTTTGTTCATTAGATTGTGCAAAGAAATGGATACAACATACAACGGATTTATTTTTAGCAGAAATAAAATCAGATCATCATACTATTTCAGGATTAAAACGTAAGCAACTTAACTAAATATATAACTAAATTTTTAACCAAAAAAATTATGAATGACAGTAGTATTGTCCCTATTGAAAAGGGATTAGATTCTCAGAGTGAGGAGGAGTTATTATCTGAGTGGCAAAAAAGTAATGTATCTCAGAAATCTAGGTTTAATATTATCTCTCTCGATAATACTAAGCTATCAAAAGACGGGCAAAGTACAAATGCAAACTTCGGTAGTTTATCTGCTACAAAGTTTGACGGTGATGATGCTGTATCTGAAATATTACCTGCGGGCTTTTCGTTCTTTGTAGTTAAAAGCAGAGTTCAAATTGTTTGTAATAGTTATCCTACAGATCAGTCAGTAAAACAGTATCCACAATATATTTGTAAAGAGGTAGACCCTTTTGAAGATATTGAAGTAATAGATTATTTAACAAAGGAAATTGTAGCTAGAGGACCTTATAAAAGTTTGAAAGAACAGTATAAACTGAAGTATAAGGTTGCTCTTTATGTTTATTATAAAGAGAGTATGTATAGGTGGCTAATTGGAGGAAAGAGTACGCTAGGAAGTTGGTTTGGTGTTTCTAATGAGATAAACGAACTTCAAAGACCTTATCAGCTTAAATTAAAATCTGTTACTGAGAATCAAAATTCTGGTATATTTTGGAATGATTTAGAATTTGAGTTAGGAGATAAAATGGATGTTAAACTAGCTGTAGGATTGCAGAGAAGTTTAAATAATGTTAAGCCTATAGAAAGTAAAGAAATTTCTAAACCTGCTTCTGAAGTTCCAACGCAGATAGAAGAAATGTCAATTGAGGGGGATGAAGTACCAGTTTAACCAAAAAGCATTATGCCTTACAGATTTATAGGAGGGAAGAGAGTTAAAACAAGTTTAGAAACTATTGATAAAGTTTTAGCTACGCCCTCCTATGTAGGGCAAGCCCCTTTAGTATCAGAAAACTTAGCAGGACCAAAAAAACCTAAAAAGAAACCTAAAAAATAAATTATGATTAGTTTACTAAAAAAATATAACTCTGCATTACAAGATATATACGCTCATGTTGGGTTTAAAGAAGATTGGGTAGTGTGTCCTATAGATGATCTATCTGAATGTTATTGGAGATTGTCAGGAAATCCTGCTATAGATGTTATATATGGGGATAAAAAAGATGTTGAGGAAGAAAACGGAGAGCATTATAGTGCTGAAATCTATACACAAAGATTTTATAATAAATGGATATATGAAGGAGAGTTATTTACTATGATTTTCATAGATACTCATACAGATGGTATGAAATATTTTGCTGTTTTTGATAACTCAAAAAAATTATGACACTTAAATCAGATAAATTAACAGAAATTATATCACAGTTTGTAGATAAAAATTTTCCTAAAGGGAAAGAGGATAGAGGGTTTGTGATTCTAGTTCTTGCTTCATTTCTAATAGAATTTGAAAATAATAAAAAATGGAAAATAGTAAAGAAGAAGGTGTTACCAAAGAAGTAGGTGAATTACTTTTTAGACTACAGCCTAGATGTATAAACTGTGGAAGTACTAATATGATTGCGGCTCATCATAGAATATTTAGGAGTGAAGGGAATGAAGTATTGAAAGAATGGTTAGAAAAAATGGCAGGAGTATTCCTACATAGCCGAGGGAGAGATTTAATTATTTGGGAGTCAATACACAGCATTCAGAATTTATGTGTTTTATGTCAGAATTGCCACACAGGAAATATTAAAGCAGTGCATGGAGGAAATGAGAAATTGAGGCAAGTATTAAAAAATAGTTACACAGATCCAAAAACTGGGTTTAATATAGCTTATTACAAAAAAACATTACCATATTAAAATGATAGATAGATTCCCAATACCTTCTTACAAGATTAAAAGTGTAGTTGAGTATCCAAATTCGGATAGAGTAGAATTTATTTTAAAAAATGGTTTTAGAATTATAGCTTCTAAAAAACAGTTTCAAGACTATAAGGCTTTTAAAAATAGTGTAGAGATGCACAATAAAAAAAGAACATAATGAATAGAGAAAGAATAACAGTTGCTTTTAATACTAGTATTGCTATTTTTGTTTTTATAATATACAGTGTTAAAGTAATTTAAGAATAGTTATGACAATGAAAGGAAAAAAACATTCAGATAAAAGTAAGAAAAAAATGTCTATTAGTCATTCAGGGCATGGAACAAGTGAGGATACTAAGAAGAAGTTAAGCCAAGCTTTAATAAAGGCTTATACAGAAGGTAGAAAGAGTAAACATAAATCTTTAGAGCAAAGGAAAAAAATTAGTAATACATTAAAGGGTAATATACCTTGGAATAAAGGAAAGAAATTATCTGAGGAACATAAGAAAAAAATAGGTATGGCTAGAGAGGGTAAAAAGTTTCCAAATTTAAGTAGAGCTATGCTAGGTAGAAAGGTTAGTTTAGCAACTAGAGAAAAAATTGGGTTGGGTAATAAGGGTAAAATAGAATCTATAGAAACTAAGAAGAAAAAAAGTATTGCTAATACTAAGGAAAAAAATCCAGCTTGGAAAGGAGGTATTTCTCAAGAGAATCTAAAATGTAGGCAAGGATATAAGTATAAAACTTGGGTTAGACAAGTATTAAAAAGAGATAATAATTCTTGTAAAGTATGTCAGAGAGCTACTGACATAGTGTGCCATCATTTAGAAGGGTTTGATACTAATATAAAACTAAGATTTGAGGTAAGTAATGGAGTGTCTTTATGTAGGGATTGTCACGCAAAGTTTCATAAAAAATATGGATATGGTAATAATACTAAACAACAAATAAATGAGTTTATTAAATAAAGATAGCATAGTTATTGCTTGCGACCCTAGTTTTTGTAGTACAGGAATTGCTATTTTTAAAGGGGAAGATTTAATTCATAAATGTACTATAAAAACTAGTACTAAAGATGAGTATAGGTTTGAGATTATAGGAATAGAGTTTAAAAAGCTTTTAGCTTATTTTCCAACTGTATTAGTAATAGAGTCACAGTATATTAGCCCAAAATTTTCTAATATAAATACATTAAGGGTTGTGGAGGTAAAAGGATTTATGGAAGGGCTTTTTATGTATCATTGCTTAGAATCAGGAATTAAACCTTTAATGGTAGAAGTAGCTCCAAAGGAAGCTAAGAAATTTATAGGAGTTATTGGTAATAATGACACTAAGAAGCAGGTACAGGTTTTAGTAGAGCAGAGATTTCCTGAACTAAAAAAAGTTAATCAAGATGAAGCAGATGCAATTGCTATTGGATTAACAGGTATTGAAAAGCTTAATTCTCAGCAATTATTACAAAAATATAAAGATAAAATATGACCAAATTTATACTAAGAGATTATCAGGAACAATGTTTAGATAAGATTATTTCTAACGCCAGAAAAGGAGCTTTGAAACAGGTAATAGTTCTTGCTACAGGATTAGGTAAGACTGTTATTTTTGGGCATTTACCAACAAAGGTAAAAGAGAAATCAGGAAAGAAAACTCTTATTTTAGCTCATAGGGAGGAATTGCTTGACCAAGCCGCAGATAAATTAAGGTTAATTGACTCTGATTTAAAAGTAGATATAGAACAAGGAAGTAGAAAAGTGGAGGGAGATGTAGACGTTGTTGTAGCTAGTGTTCCGACTTTGGGGAGAGAAGGTAGTGAGAGAATAAAGAAATTTAATCCAGAAGAATTTGGTTGTATAATTGTAGATGAGTGCTTTGTAGCAGGAACTAAGATAGATGGAAGAAATATAGAAGATATTAAAATAGGGGATTATGTAAATAGTTTTAATGAGAAAACAAGGAAGGTAGAAAAGAAAAAAGTATTAAGGTTGTTTAAGAATAAGGTGAAAGATAAACTAGTTAAAGTATATTTAGATAATGGTAATCATATAGTATGCACACCCAATCATCCATTTTTCTGTGGGGGTAGGTATATTTCTGCTATAAATTTAAAAGAGCATTATGTATTGACAAACATCATGCAATTTGCTAATTATATAAGAGATGCAAAAAAGATATATAAAACCAAAAAAGTGTATAGTTTGCCAAAAGACTTATCAACCGAAGTCTTGGAATTGTTATATGGTCCCGATTTGTTCAGAAGATTGCAAAAAGGTGAGGAGGAAAGAGAGAAGAAAAAAAGTAGTTTTACCTTGTTTAAATTGTGGGAAAAAGGTTGTAGCTTGTGGCATAAATCAGTTGTCTTTAGCTCGAAGAGGGAGGGCATATTGTTCAGAGTCATGCAAGAAGACATACTTGAGCAAATTGAGTTCGACTACAATGAGCAAAACAAACAAAAAATATGCCTCAGAAAGAATGCGAAAAAACAATCCTATGAAAAATCCAGAGTCAGTGGAGAAGATGAGGAAAAAAATGATTGGAAGAACATTTCTCAGTCGAGGAGGAAATGGGAAAATGACGAAACAACAAATAAAATTATGGCTCTCTTTAGGTTTACCGATAGAGGCATTAGAGTATCCAATAAAGACCTCAAAAGTAAAACATTTGTTTATTTCCTTACCAAATTACTATTCTCCAGACATAGGAATAAAAGATGTAAAATTAGCTATAGAGGTAGATGGGAAGACCCACAAGTTAAAGAAATGGAGGTTTTTGGACAAGAGAAAGACAGAAGTTCTACAAGCGTTAGGGTGGTCAGTACTGAGGTTTTGGAACGAGGAAGTAGATTCCCGGCTAGAGGAGTGTGTGAAGACGGTTACGTCTACAATTTTGAAGTTGAGGGAAACAACAACTACTTTGCCAACGGAATCTTAGTACATAATTGCCACCACTCAATAGCTAGTACTTATGTTAATATATTTAGATATTTTGGGGTATTAAAAGGGGAAGAACATGGAAGCCCTAAATTGCTTGTAGGGTGTACGGCCACTCCTAGTAGAGCCGATCATGAAGGATTAGATAAAATATTTGATAGAATTACTTTCACTTATACTTTAAGACAAGGAATTGAGTCTAGTTATTTAGCCCCTATCAAAGCGTATACAGTTAGTACCTTAGCGGATTTAACTAAAGTTCATACTAGAATGGGGGATTTTGTAGAAAAAGAATTATCAGAAGCTATTAATACAGAGGAGAGAAATAAAATAGTGGTTAATAGTTACTTAGACATAGTTTCAGGCGGTAAAGCCCTAGTATTTGCTTCTGATGTACAGCATACAAAAGACTTAACGTCTTATTTTAGAGGAGTAGGGGTAAAAGCTAGTTGTGTGTTAGGGGAAACAGATAGAGGGGTTAGAAAAGGGATAATAGAAGATTTTGCTAGTGGAAAGATAAAAGTATTAATTGGATGTGGTGTTTTTACAGAAGGATTTGATGAGCCTTCTATTGAAGCGGTTATGATGGCTAGACCTACTAAAAGTTCTGTTCTTTATCAGCAAATGGTAGGTAGAGGAACTAGGCTATGTGAAGGAAAAGCAGAATTAAAATTAATAGACTTTGTAGACAATACAGGTAAAAATTCAATAATGTCTTTGCCTCAGTTGTTTGGAGTACCTAAAACATTAAAAGCAAAGAAGGGGAAAGATATTATGGAATGGGTTGGGCAAGCAGAACAAATAACTGATTTATATCCAGAGTATCCTTTAGATACCATAGACGATTGGAGCGAGGAAAATATCGAAAAAATAGTAAAAGAGATAGATATATTTGCCAAAGCTGAATTACCAGAAGAAGTAAAAACAAATTCTCAATTTACTTGGGAGAAGCAAGGAGAGGATTCTTATAAATTACAATTCCCAGCTTTAGAAGGAATAAAACAAGAAATTACTATTAAATCAAATATGTTAAATACATATAATATAGAGGTAGTCAGCTTAATAGAAGTTGCTCCTGATTACATAAATGGATATAAAAAATGGAAAAAAACAGATACTATAGATGTAGGATCTTATGGTGATTTATCAGAAGCTTTAAAGCAAGGAGATACTTGGATAAAAGAAAATAAACCAGAGTTTGAAAGAATGTTTGACCAAAAAAGTCAATGGCGTTCAAATTCTGCGACTGAGAAGCAGATTAGTTTATTAAAAAAATTAGGAGTTCCTATACCTAAAATTGGATTTAATTCTGGCCAAGCGTCAGTTCTCATAGGGCGTGCTTTGTCTGAAAGTAAAAAAAGAAGTTGATTTTTAAATTTAAGGCTATATAATACTAGTATAGATAAACAATTAAATAGGAGCTATGGGAAAGTATATAGTGACCGAAGGGCATAAACAAAAAATAGCAAAAGCTAGAAAAGGGTTTATACCTTCTAAAGAGCATAGGGAAAAGCTGTCTAAGGCTAGTTTAGGTAAGAAAAAGACTCTGGAACATTGTAAAAATATTAGTAAAGCTCATTTAGGGCAGAAAGCCTGGAATAAAGGAGTTCCTATGACAGTGAAAGCTAAAGAGAAATTATCTAAAAGTTTAAGTGGAAAGATTCCTTGGAATAAAGGTAAAAGAATGTCTAAGGAATATAGAAAGAAGTTGAGTGATAGTCATAAAGGTTATAAGGTTTCTGAAGAAACTAAGAAAAAAATATCTAAAGCGCATAAAGGAAAAAAAATATCTGAGGAGCAGAAAGAGAAAATAAGTAAAACTTTGACAGGCAGAAAAAGAACTAAAGAAGAACGAAAAAATATTAGTTTGGGGTTGAAAGGTAGAAAAGCTTGGAATAAAGGAATACCTGTATCGGAAGAACAGAGGATACAACTATCCCTAGCAAATAAGGGTAAAAAATTATCTACAGAACAAAGATTAAAAAGACTTAAAACTTGCCCTAAAGGGGCAGATGTTTGGAATTGGAAAGGTGGAGTAACTTCAGAAAATGCTAGAATTAGGGGAAGCTTAAAAATGAGATTATGGAGAGAAGCAGTATTTAAGAGAGACGACTATACTTGTCAAGAGTGCGGTAAAAGAGGGGTTTATTTAGAAGCACACCATATTAAAAAGTTTTCTACGCATCAAGAGTTAATGTTTGAAGTTAGTAATGGAGTTACATTATGTAAGGAGTGTCACAAAATAGAGACATTTAAGTAATAAATTTTAACCAAAAACACTATGATTCGTATGTCATTAAATGAAGAAGACTTTAATACTTTAATCACAGGAGGGGAAGTAGTTAAAGAAGGAGTTACACTAATATTAAAAGATATTGGGTATGCAACTATGTGTGAAAAGCTAAAAAAAGCTATGGTAAAAGACGGATTTATTAAACAATAAAATTATAATAACACAAGTGTAAAAACTTGAAAAAGTTAAAAAAGTATATTATAATGTAAATGTTAAATAATTAAATAACTAACAAAAAATGAATTTAGTTTTTTACGCCACAGTAATACAGTTAATCGTAATTATTTGGTATTTATCTACTAGGACTGAATATGATTTAGTTATATTAGTGGGTAATTTTTTTACTACAATATTATTAATATTTGTACTTATTTCACAATCTTAACTATACAATATTTTTATAAAAATGCAAGTTTAAATACTTGAAAAAGTTGAAAAAGTATATTATAATGTATATGTTAGATAAATAAATAACCCACAAAAAAATGCCTAAAGAAGTAAATAAAAATAAATTTAAAGAGTTAGTAGATGAGACTTTGGAAGCACAAATGGATGCTCTAAGAGATGATGAAGGATTTGTGCAAAGTTTACCAGATGCTATTGTTAGTATTTTAAAATAATTTATAACCAACAAAAAAATGAATCATTTACAAACAAATGAAGTAGGAAAGGAGTTCGGAGAGCTAGTAGATAATACTATTGCTCTACAAAAACAAATTAAAAAATTAGAGAATGGAAAACTAGCGGAGTTGAAAAAGGAAATTGGAGGGCATAAAGAAGAATTAAGAAAAGAAATGGATAGAAGAGGTATAAATAAATTAGATGGAGGTAAAGGTAATGTTTTATTAATAGATAGAAAAGGGTCTATAGTAGTAGATTTTGATGATATTATGAAAGATTTAGGAGTATCTGATTTGAAAAAATACCAGACTCAAAAAGAAGGATCACAATTCATTAAAGTAACAGCTAATGTCTAAGTTCATTGTAAAAAATAAGGAGGAGTATAAAAAGATTATAGATAAAATTTTAGTTTCATCTTCTGAATATGTGGCTTTAGATACAGAGACAGAAGAATTTGATAAGGAGAAGACGCACGCATTTGATTTAGGGTTGTATGGAATAGGGTTATATGGGAAGGACTTTAAGATTTTTATTCCTGCTAAATTTGTAAAGAAAGACTTTCAGAAGGTTTTAGATAAATTTATTTTTATTTTTCATAACGCAAAATTTGATTTATTAATTTTAGAAAAGCACGGGTTTAATATAGATAAGTTAAAATATCACGATACTTTAATAATGAGTTGGTTACTAAATGAAAATAGACGCTCACATAAATTAAAAGATTTAGCTCATTCGGTTTTAAGAGTTAAAGAAGAAAAGATTATTAAATATGGGGATGTTATTAAAAAGCCTATATTAGAGGAGTATGGTATGTTTCCTGAGGAATTTAGAATGGATTTGGCTAGGTGGATGATAAAGTTAGGGCTTTATTGTATAGATGATTGTACTTATACATATAAGTTATTTTTTAAATTTAAACCTAAACTTGAAGAACAAAGTATATGGAGTATTTATGAAAGATTAGAATTAGAAACAGTAAAAGTTTTAATGTATATGGAATTGAGAGGAATAAAAGTAAATTGTAAGTATTTGGAAAAATTAGGAAAGAAAATTGAAACTGAGCTAATTCAGATTCAGGCAGATATTTGGAAAGGAGCGGGAAAAGAGTTTGATATAAATAGCCCAAAACAACTATCTCAGGTTTTATTTACTGAAAAAGGTTTTAAGTTAACAGATGATTATAGAACACCAACGGGGGCTTATTCTACTAATGAAGCGGCTTTGAAGTATTTAAAAGAGGCGTACCCTAAAGATGAAGTGTTAGGGGGTATTTTAAAATATCGGGAATTATTTAAGCTACACAGTGCTTTTATTGTAGGGCTTTTAAGCAAACAAAGAGATGGAGTTATACATACTTCATTTAAACAACATGGAACAGTCACAGGTAGGCTTTCATGTGTAGCTAAAGATACTCCTATTTTAATATTAGAGGGGCATGTGCCTATTTCAAAAATAGACTTGCATAATAAGAACCACCAATATACAATAGGTAGCGGAGGGGAGTTAAGAAAGATAAAGAATTTAATATTTAATGGGTATGGAAAATTGTATGATGTTAAAACAGGAGATTCAAAGCTTAGATGTTCAGGAGACCACAGATTGTGGACAAGTTCTGGGTGGCGGAAAGCTGAAGATTTGCGAGAGGGAGATAAAGTATTCTTTAATAGAAGCTCCTTTAAAGTTCAAGGATTTGGGGTTGGGGAGAATAATATTAGACGAAAACAGTTTTGTGCTTTTAAGAATAAAGGAGAAGTTGACTCATCAAAAGATACGTCAGCTATCAAACAATGTTATAAAAAGAAGGTGGATACTTTTATCTCAAAAAGTTTATTTAAAAAAATACGGGAAAGATTTAAAAAAGATTCACAAGATAAATCTAAGTCTTGCGGCGTTGGGAAACAAAAATGGAAAGGGGAAAGGGAAAGTTTCTTTAGACGCAAAACAACTATTAGAGAAAGTTCAGATGGGAAAAAGTATAGGGAGGATAGCAAAAGAGATGCATTCTACAGAATTTATAGTGAAGTCAAATCTTATGTTGTTAGGTATGCCATTAAGGTATGCAAAAACCCCAAAGCAAGTAGGCACTTGGAGCAAAGAAGATGTCAGGTTGGTAGAGAAAATTTTTCCAGAGTTTTTAGAAATAGCAAAGAAATTCAAGAAGAACCCCGCGGAATTTTTAGACTTAGTATATGGAAAAGTGTTAGATACTTACAAAATTTTATGGTTATTAAAAAAATTGGGGGGTTTGCATGGGCATTATATGGAAACTGGGGCTATAGAGAAATCTCATATATGTTGGGGAACGAACAGTTCAGCCAATACTTTATTAGCGAGGGAGTTAAGAATGCAGAGTATAAAGCACATGAGAGAATTCCCTATTGGAAAAAATTATTCTGTAGATTTTTATTTCCCGATTTCAAATTTAATGGTGGAATTAGATGGAAAACACCACGAAACAGATATAAAAACTTTAGAGAGGGACAAAGAGAAAGAGAAAATTATAAAAAAGATGGGGATTCGGTTAAAGAGATTTATGTCTACGGAGGGGAAAAACCCAAAATTGCTGTTAAAGAAAATCAAGAAGTTACTATAGATAGCATTGAATATATAGGTAGAGGGGAATTATGGGACTTAACAGTAGATGGAGATTCTTCATATATTACAGAAGGGCTAATTAGTCATAATTGTAGTGCTCCTAACTTACAACAGTTACCTAGAAGGGATGATGAGTATGATATTAGAAAGGCTTTTATACCTAGAGAAGGGTATACATTTGTTATTTCAGACTTATCTCAAATAGAATTAAGGATAGCAGCTTCTATCAGTCAAGACCCTACTATGCTTAAGATATTTAATGAAGGTGGAGATATACATGGGGAGACCGCTAAACTGCTCGATTGTGAAAGAGTAATAGCTAAACAAATTAATTTTGGAATTTTATACGGCACCGCTGCTTTTGGAATGTCAAAAGGTTTAGAAGCCAAAGGAGTGAAGCTAGATGTTAAAGAAGCAGAGAAGTTTATTAATAGATATTTCTCTAAGTTTAAAAAATTAGAGATACTTATAGAGCAAGCTAAAAATACTTTGAGAAAAAAATACGCAATTACTACTGTTTTTAATAGAAAAAGAAGATTCCCAAAATATGCAGAAGCCAGAAAAAATAGAGATTGGAAGTTAGTAGCTCACTGTGAAAGGCAAGCTATAAATTCTATTATTCAGGGAAGTGCTGCTGATATTATTAAAGTTCAAATGAGAAATTTAAGTAGGGAGTTACCTAAATATGGAGCGTATCTTTTAGTTCAGGTGCACGATGAAGTAATTTGTGAAGTTCCTAAGGAAAAAGCTGAGGAAGTTTTAAAGATTGTAGTAGATATTATGGAAAATTCTTATCATCTTAAAGGGGTTCCAATAGTGGCTAATGGATTTATTAGTGAGGTATGGAAGAAGTAGCTTGTTTTTGAGAGAAGTTTAATTTATAATAAGGTTATAGTAAAAAAATAGTATGTCTAGAAAGTTATCAGAGCAACATAAGAAAAATATATCTAAAGGATTAAAAAAAGCTTATTCAAAGGATAGGGTTGGTTATTGGAAAGGTAAAAGTAGAAAAGGAATTATTACAGAAGAAGGTAAGAAAAGTATTAGTGATGCTAGAAAAGGTAAAAAACTTTCAAAGGAGCACAAAAAGAAATTAAGTGATAGCCATAAAGGTAACGCTGGCTACTGGACAGGTAAGAAAGGGCCTAAAAGAACATCAGATACTAGAAGAAAGATGAGCGAGGCTCATAAGAAACACCCAGAAAGACATTGGGCATGGAAAGGCGGAGTTACAGAGGGTAATAATAAAATTAGACATTCTTTAGATAACAGGTTATGGAGAGAAGCAGTATTTAAAAGGGATGATTATACTTGTCAGAAGTGTTGTAAGAGAGGAGAAAAAATAGTATCTCACCACATATTAAATTTTGCAGAGCACCCTGAACTAAGATTTGAGATAAGCAACGGAGTAACTCTATGTAAGGAATGCCATATTTTATTTCATGCTGTTTATAGAAAGAAAGGGAATTGTGAAAAGCAATTAAAAGAATTCAGATACACGATGAAGTAATAGTTGAAGTACCTAAGAAAAAAGCAGAAGAAGTTATGAAGGTTGTAAAAGATATTATGGAAAATGCTTACCATTTAAAAGGAGTACCTATAATAGCTGATCCTTTTATTTCAAATTGCTGGAAAAAATAATATAACAATAAAAATATGAAAAAGATTAATGAGGAAGGAGCTAAAAAATTAATACAGTATGGCTCTAAAGATGTAAAACATTTAGCTATTAAACAAATTAAGGATAAGAAAGGTGTATATAGAAAGCAGAAAGATACTTACTCTGATAAAATTATAGACTATCCAGATAGCCCTACAGGAAAAGCCTACATTGGTATTAATAAGTTGCCATTAATGCCTAATGATAATGGTATTGGGTTTAAAGGAGTAGTTCTACAGGATGATGATAGACGATTTATTCAGTGTTGTGGTTGTGGTAAATGGGCTAAAAAAATTGTCTCTAGTCATATACAAACGTGTTTAGGTATAAGTACTTTTGAATATAAAGAGAGATTTGAATTAAATAGAACACAAGGATTAGTTAGTGACGAGACTTCTTTAAATTGTACTCAAGCAGCATTAAAAAACAAAAAGTCTGGTGAAAGAATGAAAAAATATAATAAGGAGTATAGAGAGAAACATGGTCATCATCCGCATTATGTTAAAAATGGTATTAAGTATAGGATACAGAGATTCAATGAGACTAATAATGGTAATTGTCCTGAGCAATTAAAAACCAGGTTATATGAATTTATCAGGTGTAATAGAGAGCTACCTAATTCTCATAATAGAGTGTCTTCTATTTATAAAGCTTTATATAAGAGATTTGGTAGTTTAGGCAAAGCTTTTAAACATATGGGATTACCCGAGTTTATAAGAGTTGGAACTAATTATCATTTAATTTTTGAAGACGGTACTAATTATAAATTTAATATTAATAAATTTGGAGAAAGAGAAGAAATGTATAAGGTGTTGATGAGTAGATGCTCTGTTTTAAAAAATTCCCAAACCTAATAATTATGAAAAAAATTAAACTTACAAAAGGAAAGTATGCAGTAGTAGATGATGAAGATTATCTTTATTTGAATAGATTTAAGTGGTACGCACATAAAGTTAATACGCTTTTTTTTGCTTATAGAGCTTTTACGGGATTAAAGGGGAAAAAGGCGTTTTTAAAGATGGAAAATTTTATTGTTTATTGTCCAGTGCAAAAAGGTATAGCACATTGTAATAGAGACAATTTAGATTGCAGAAAAAGTAATTTAAAAATAGTTTCTTGGTCTGATACTAGGCATAAAAAAACTAGGGTATCTTGTAAAAATAGGACTTCAAAATACCAAGGAGTTAGTTTTAATAATAGAATGAAAAATAATAAATGGAGAGTACAAATTCAAAAGAATTATAAACAGTATAATTTAGGGTATTATAAAACAGAAAATAAAGCTGCTTTAGCATATAATGAAAAGGCTAAAGAGTTGTACGGAAATTTTGCTTGTTTAAATAAAGTGACTTAAAAAATTTTTAGGTTTGATTTTCTTCGAGAGAGGTGTATCTTGTAAATGAGGTTTCTTGGGGTGTTTGCAATTTAAAGCAATACCTAACCATTTTTATATGGAAAAAATAAAGAAACCGACACAAATCTGCGAAATATACCCTACATTAAATAGTGGGGGACATTTTTTTGGGCATCCTATTATGCTTATAAGGCTATTTGGAGTTAATTTTAGCGACAAGAATGACTTATATAAGTATACTTGGCAGTTCGGGCAGCAACGGAAGGATTTAGAGATTAATAGAATGCTGATGTCTAGTGAAGAAATTATCAGTAAAATAAATAGTTTTAAGAAAGGAGATATTTTTAAATGGTGTATTACAGGAGGAGAGCCTTTAAGACAGCAAGAGCAGTTAATAGATTTAATAGAGAAGTTTATAGAGTCTCATGGAAAACCTCCAAAGATTGAAATTAGAACAAGAGGACATATAGCTCCTGTAAAAGAATTGGATAAATATGTAACTAAATATATAGTAAGCGTTCCTCTATCAAATAGCATGGATGGAGTAGCAAGAGAAACTTTTTCGCATAGAATTAAAGAAGATATTTTAAAAGAATTTATTGGTAATAAGAAAGCTTTATTTTTATTTGAGATGAAGCATGATAATGATTTAAAAGAAATAAGAGAGCTACAGCAAATGTTTAATATTTCTGACAATAGAATTTGGGTATCGCCTTTAGAGACTAAATTAGGAGCGATGAAAGTAAATGAAGTTTGTGCGTGGAAAGCTTGTTTAAATTTTGGATATAAATATTTTAATAGATTGTCAGTACAAATATTTGGACCTAATAAAAGAAATGTATAATTTAACCCATTAAAATATGGATTTAAAAGCAGCACCAATTAAAAAAGTAATTTTTGCGGAAGGGGCTTCGGCGGGTATTCCTTGTATTTTGCTAGATTGTTTAAGTAAAGAAGCTAAAACTAGGGATGTAAATGAAGTTATTTCAGAACTTTTAACTATTTCTAAAATTAAAACAGTTTTAGTTAAAGGTAAAATAAGTGAACAAACTGAGATCAAGACAGTTTTAAGTGGTTTATCAGCTAGAGGTAAATCTCTTATTTTTATAACACCAGCTTCAGAAGATATTTCTGTTGTAAGAATGGTAAGGAATTTAGCAATTACTTTAGTAGCAAAACCTCCAACAAAAGATGAAAATAATATAAAACAAAGTAATTTTGGGTATTTAATGGAAACAGACACAGTAAAATTTAATATTAAAAGCTTAGAAGATTATGAGAAAGCTAAAGATTTTATACTTATAAAGAAGTTGAAAATTCCAAGTATTGATTTTAGTATTAATAACTGTAAAGATTTTGTAGAGGTATTAACTAAATATTTAGAAGATTGTGAGCAATTTCTTTTTAAGACAAGAATTACTAAAATATTAACTGATGAGTAAAAAAATTATTTTAACTTGGAAAGATATTGAAAGGGATATTCGTAAATTAGCTAAAGAATTACGAAAGCATAATAATTTTACTAAGATTGTAGCTGTTGCTAGAGGAGGTCTAATACCTGCTTATTTATTAGCAAGAGCTTTGGGCATTAAATATATAGAAGTTATATGTATGAGCCATTACAATGATACAGAGATGAAGAGTAAAGTTAGTGTGATGCCTATGAGTAGGAAAGTTGATATTAGAAAAAATTGGTTAATAATAGACGATTTAGTGGATACAGGAGAAACTGCGTTATTGGCGCAAAAGTATTACCCAGAATCAAAATTAGCAGTTTTATATAAAAAACCTACTTCAAAAGTTACTCCTGATTTTTATCTTAAAGAGGTAGAAGGATGGGTAGTTTTTCCTTGGGAGAATATGATTTTTGATGATTATAAATTAAAGCACTTAACTAATGAATAAGGTTATAGAAATTATGCCTCCTGAGATAGAGGAAATAGAGGATAGACTTAAAATATCTATTATTTTTAAATTGGATGGGAAGGAAATACCTTTATGGTATGAGGCTCCTAAAAAATTTGTAAATATGGAGCAGTTATCAACAGCATTTTTTAATGCTCTTTATATTCCTGCTATAAATATGACAGGAACATTAAAGGTACATGGAGAAGTTTCTCCAAAACTTTTATCTAATATAGAAACAATACAAGATATGATGAAGAATTGGTTTCCTGTAAGATTTCCAGATTCAGTAGAAGTGAAAGCTAGAGCTTTAATTCCTAAAAATTCTTATTACAAACCTAAAGTAGCTGCTTTTTTTACAGCGGGTGTGGATTCTCTGAACACTTTTTTAAAGCATAAAGATGAAATTGATTATTTAGTTTATCATCATAAATTTATAGACGAGAAAGGAATGAAAATTAGTAATAAGAAGGAAACTAATAATATTAAAGAGTTTGCTAAAAAATACGGAAAAGAAGTTATAGAGGTAAAAACTAATATCAGCGGGTTTGTAGTTCCTCATGCGGAATGGACTGCTCAATATCATGGTTCAGCTTTTGCGAGTGCAGCTATTTTATTATCAAAAGATATAGGTAAATTTTATTTAGGTTCTTCACATTGTTATAGTAGTTTAGTTAAATATGGTTCTCACCCAGCTTTAGATTATTTATTTGAGGTAGAAGGTATGCGACTTATTCATGATGGTGCAGAGTCTACTAGAATAGATAAAATTAGAAGAATTAGTCAGCATCCAGAAGTTTTTAAATATTTAAATTATGGTTGCGGGAAAGAAATTTGTTCTAAACCCGAAAAATGTATAAGAACAATGATAATGTTAGATTTATTTGGTATAAGAGATAAATGCGACCACTGCAATAAACACGATTACACCTTGGAAGAAGTAAGAAATATGTATATATCAGGAGAAAGTAATTTTTCTAAAGCAGTTGAAAATTATAGAGCACTATCAAAACGTCCAGATAAAGTAGAATTAAGGAAAGCTTTAAAAGTTTGTATGGATAATTATAAAAGAAAACGTGCTTGGAAATTTACTACTTAACTTTAAATTATGGACTACACACCAGGATTTTATAAAGATATAGATAAATCTTACAGAATGGAAGCTATTGAAAAGCTTTTAGGTACAATACCTAATGAAAATAATATAATAGCTTATTTACAGGCTGCTAAGTTTGTCACAAGATTATGGGAAGCTAGAGGTATAACATTTAATAATTAATTAATTAATCATAAATACTATGGAAGTCAAAACAATCGCAGTAGATAGACTGCACCCAAACAGCTATAATCCGAATGTAGTTGATGAGAACATTATGGAGCAGTTAGAAGTCTCTATTAAAAGAGATGGAGTTCAGCAACCTATTATTGTTAGAAAAAGCAAAACAGAAGAAGGGAAATTTGAAATTATAGATGGTGAGCATAGATGGCTAACCGCAAAACAATTAGAATTAACTGAGGTTCCATATACCGTACAAGATATATCAGACGCAGAAGCAATGGTTATGACTATTAATATGAATAAGCTTAGAGGAGAGTTTGATACTATCAAATTAGCTGAATTGCTTAAAAATTTGCAGGAGACTTATACAGCAGAAGAACTACAAGGATTAGTTGGTTACTCAATAGAAGAAATTGCTAGTTATAATGATCTACTAACTTTTGACCCAAAAGATTTAGCGGATGATGGTGATGATTTAAAAGGAGCTATATCTTTAAGTGAACAGCAAGAACAACTGCCTAATATATTTGAGCTTAGTCTTTCGCTAGAACAGTTAGAGATAGTAGAAGCAGCTATAAATTTTCGCGTAAAAGATGATAGAGCTAAAGGACTCACAGCAGTATGTAGAGACTATCTATTAACAAGCGCACCAGATAAATATAAAGAGATACAAGAAAGAATGCGAAAATTAAACGCAAAAGTAGTACAAGAAGAAGTAGAAGTACCTAGTAAAGAGATACCAGTAGAGAGTATTGACAAGAATACTAATAAAGAGTAGGGTACTACTTGAAAAAGTTAAAAAAGTTTTTGGAATTATTAACTTGGATAAGCCAAGGTGGTCTGAAAATAAATGTCATAAATGTCACATTAGGGGGGGGGTAAATAATTAACAAAATATCAATTATGGATATAAAACTCTATGAACAATTAGAAACAATGTATTGCTTGAAGAAATGTATTGGGGAAGAGATGCAATACTACACAACTATCTATAATGAAGCGGCTACTTATAAAGACCCAGATCATCATTCAAAAGCTTTAGGATTTGAAAGCCTAATAGATATACAAACTTATTATGGGGTTAAAACATCTATGGCAAAAAGATTAGCTTTAGATATTAAAAATTTAGAAAGTAGAATATTAGGAGTATAAAAATATAACTAATTTAAAAATGGGTAACTGGCCTACAAGAGCTGAAAAGCTAAAACAATTTAAAGACAGAATATTAGAAGACTTAGAAGTAGAAACAGATGAAGGATTAATAGTTCATCTAAAAGGAGGAGGTTCAATAAATTTTGAGGTATTGGTAGATTGTTTTATCAGGACAAGAAAGTTTACACTTTATAGTTTAACAGATAGAATACATGACGCAGACAAAATAGATAGAAATAGTGTGTTTAAAATGATACGAGAAGAACTTAATGATATAGATAATGAATCAAGCCCGACCTAAAAAATTTTTTAGATTCGATCATTAAAATATTGTAGGTATGATTCTCAAGAGAAATCTTGAGGTCTCGGAAAGCCTCTCAGATTAGCTGGTGGCGGAATAGGTAGACGCGTTACGTAGCGTCATTGCCCAATATTGATGTTATACGTGGTGTTATTGTAGGGTGACTATACGAGTTACCACCCCGCCTGAAACGGGGAACGGCAAAAGATCTCGTCAAATCCCTACCCAGCTAACTTGAGAGTCATGTCTACAAATTATGTGGGGGTGTAGCCATTGGGGGCTAATAGCACTGCTATCGGTTCAAATCCGCACCCTCGACCAAATTATTGGTATAGTTCTTAATAGGAACGGTGGTAATCTTGATTATGGCTCACCAACTAAACTTCCTATTAAGAATCGTGCTTATAATCAATCAACTATGAAGAAACTAAGTAAATTAACAAAAATATATGCAAACATTAGAAGACAAATTAGATAGACCCCAGCAAGTGTGGTGCTCAAAATGTAAAGATTGGAAACATTTTGATAGAGTATTACCTAAATTAGTATGCGAGTGTGGAGAAGTATTTACTAAGAAGTCACACCCTTTAACAGTACCAAATGAAAAAAAATATAGTAAAAATAAAGTGTGGGTGTTGTAAAGACACTTTAGAAATATATTGTGGGCAAGGGCAAACAATATTCAGTATAGAGTTAGATAAATGGAGATTACTAGGTAGAATAAAATATGCCTTTGGAATAATATTTAGACCAAGTGTGTATAAATATGGAGGAACATTATGGATAGAGCCAAAGAGATTCAAAAAATATTTAAAAAGATTAGAGAAATTAAACGATGAAGCTATAAAAAAAGGGGAGGAGTGGGATAAGGAAAATCTTTAATAATTTAACCAATATAATTATGCTAGATGAAAAAGCTAAAAAAATTCAGGAGCAGGAAAGGCTATCTAAAATAAAAGATATTAAAATTCTGCGAAATAGTATGCAGGAAGTAATAGAATTATTACAAAGTATATGGCGTACAAGAGAGATGAGTATTGCTATAACTAAATTTCAGGAAGGAAAGATGTGGTTAGGAATGGAGCTATCAAATTTAGGAGCAAAAGACTTAAATGCTGAAAGAGATAAAAAAGAAGTATCTAAAGACATAGAAAATTCTAATAATCAATAAATTATATGAAGCAAGTAATTAAAAAAGGTGTGCCAGTTATAGCAGAGTTTAACTGTCCTTTATGCAAAGAGTGTTGGTTAACAGATGAATATACTTTGTTTGGATTAGCAGAAGGAGGACATGAATTACATGATACTTGTGCAACTTGCAAAACTATGTCACAGGGTGTTAAACAATCTAATAAATAATTATGAAAATAGCCTTTGATATTGACGACACAATTTGGAAGGTGCGTACAGAGAAGCCTTTTGGGCAAGTACCTGATTATAATTTAATATTAGTACTTAAATGGTTTTATGATAATGGAGATACTGTTTATGTTTGGTCAGCAGGAGGAGTGAACTACGCACAACAAATAGTAGAGAAGCTAGGATTAGAAGGAATGGTTACAGTTATACCTAAAGGAGAGTTAAACACTCCACACCCAGATAATCCAAAGATTGACATTGCATTCGATGATTGTGAAACAAACCTAGCTACAGTAGACGTTAAAGTAAGACGAAAACATATTAACAATAAATAATTATGAAAATTCAATTAGACACAAAAGCTAAGACAATTAAAGTAGAGGATAATGTTCAACTATCTGAACTTCTAACCAATAAATAATGATTAAGATAAACACAAAACAGATAGAAGAGTGTGACAAATGTTATTGTATGACTAATATATTAATGGATGAGGATGGAAATAGATTTTGCGGGAAATGTAAGAAGCCTAAAAGTAAAATTAATATAACCAAATAAATATGTTAAAAGATGTAGAAAAAAAGCCACCAGTAGTTCCTGTGGAAATTACAGTACCTAAAGTAGATAGTATCCAGTATACAAAAGTTACTATGAAGATGTCAGATAATACAGAGCAGGATGGATATAGGCTTGTATGCCCTTGTGGTAATTATGATAGACAGAAATATGGAGATTATATAAAAACAATAATAGAGGAAGACGATAGAGGTAGGAAGTATTTTATAAAGGTTATGGCTTTGTTATGTAATAAATGTCGTAGCCAAGATATTCTTCTTTCAGAATTTAAGAAGGAATATGGAAGGATAGTAAAACCAGCTAGTAAAGAAAAGGTTAAAACTTAATTATTAAAGTACAAATTTATGAAAGTAACTAAAAAATTTAAATTTGAAATGGCTCATAGACTCCAACACCACGAAGGGCTATGTTTCAATATTCACGGGCATTCTTATGTAGTGGACGTAACAATAGAGAAAGAGGAAGTTAATACAGAGGGACCAGAAACAGGAATGGTAATGGACTTCGGTAATGTTAAAGAAATAGGTAATAACTTATTTGACCAGTTAGATCATGCTTTTATGGTTAACACAGATGACAAAGCTGTAGCAGGATTCTTTAGAAAGCAGGAGTTTAAAACTTATGAGGTAAACTTTGAGCCTACAGCAGAGAACATGGCTAAATATATTTATAATCAATTAAAACCAGCTTTTAGAGATGTTGGGATTAATATATATAATGTTAGAGTATGGGAAACATCAACAGCTTATGCAGACTATAATCCAATAAAATAATGGGAATAAAATTAATTAATGGTGATTGTATAAAAGAGTTAAAAAAACTTGAAGATAATTTTGTTGATTTAATAGTTATTGACCCACCATATAATTTACATAGATTTGATTATGGAAATAAAAGTGATTTTCAAGAAGATATAAAATATAGAACTTGGAGTAAACAATGGATAGCAGAATTAGTAAGAGTATTAAAAGCTACTGGAAGTTTATATTGTTGGATAGACCATAATTATTTAGGATTTTTTCAGGAAGAATTTAATAAGGTATTACAGTATAAAAATACAATTATATGGTCTAAATCTCAAGGAGTATCCTATAAGCAGAAAAATTACATAGATAGATATGAGTGTTGTTTATTTTATACAAAATCAGAAAATTATATATTTCATAGTGACAAGTATTTTATTCCTTTAGGAATTGAACAATTATTGAAAAATATAAAAAATTTAAAATACATGAACTGGTATAAAAATAATCCTAAAAAGGCTAAAGAAACATATGAAAGATTAAAAAAGAAAGGTAAGTTTATGGTAAATGTTTGGGATGATGTAGGGAGTAAGGTTAAAAAACATACTAAACACTTGAATGAAAAGCCTTTAGAATTGATTAAAAGATGTGTCTTGATGAGCAGTAATAAAGAAGATTTAGTATTAGATTGCTTTATGGGAAGCGGGACTACTGGAGTTGTATGTAATGCATTAAAAAGAAATTTTATTGGGATAGAATTAGAAAAAGAGTATTATGATATTTCAGTCAAGAGAATTAGTATATAAATTATTTATTAAAAGACTTAAATTATGTTAATATCAAAAATGCCAGATGGATCGCCAGAAGTATATAAAGCCTTTCAGGGAGAAGGTACTACTATGGGTGAATTATGTGTATTTGTTAGGACAGCAGGATGCTCATTAAGATGCACTTTCTGTGATACTTCTTATACTTGGTTGTTTGATGGAGATAAACTAAAGCATAAATACTCTGAGCCAGTTAATAGAGAGAAGCATGTAGGAAGAGTTACTCCTGAAGAGTTAGGCTTAGAAATAAGAAAAGCGGCAGGCCCTATCAGAAGAGTAATATTTACAGGAGGGGAACCTTTACTACAACAAGATGAAATATTAAAAGTAATTGATTTCCTAGAAGAGGACGGAGAATTTTGGGTTATTGAAATAGAAACGAATGGTACTATAAAATTTAATGAAGATTTAATACCTTTTGTTGAGTATATTAATTGTTCCCCAAAGATGGAGAATAGCGGTAATCCTAAATCACAAAGAAATAAACCAGAAGTAATAGAACAGTTTTTCGACTTAGCTAAAGATGTTCAAGGACCAGAAATGGTAATATTTAAGTTTGTAGTTGGTATTGATACTTTTAAAGGAGATTTAAAAGAGATAAGAGCTTGGCAAAAGGAGCATGATATACCTAATAATATGGTTTATTTAATGCCTGAAGGTATAGAGCCTGAACAAATAATAGAAGGAACTAAATATTTATTTGAAAACGCTTGTAGTAAGTATGGCTATCAGCTAAGTACAAGATTACAGGTATTACTATATGGTTCTCAAAGAGCTACTTGATTTACACATTAATATCTTATATTATATATTTATACTTAACTATATAATATGGATTCAAAAGAAGTTTCTAAAAGGTACAGGTCAATCAGAAAAAGTAAAGGAGTTTGTATGACATGTGGTAAACCTAAGGAAGATAATCGAAAAAATAGAGTTACCTGTCAAAAATGTGCTGATAAGTGTGTAGCGTATAATAAAAAAATTAGAGACCAGAGATTGAAGAATAAGCAATGTGTAGAGTGCGGAGATAAAGAGGTTGTAAATGAGTTTAATTATTTAGATTCCAAGAGAGCTAATAAAGAAATTAAGTGTTTAAGATGTTATTTAAAACACTTATCTAGGAATTATCTAGGAACAAATACTAGGTGGGGAGAGCTAAAAAGGTTATATGATAACCAAGGAGGTAGATGCTACTATTCTAATTTACCTATTATAGTAGGGGAGGGAGCCACATTAGACCATACTATACCATCTAAAGGAGGCACTAAAATAACTGAAATTAAAAATTTAAAGTGGGTAGATAAAAATGTTAACTATATGAAAAGAGATTTATCAGAGAAAAAGTTTTTACAATTAATTAACTTAATACATAAGCAGTATGAACCAACAAAATATAGGGCTTCCTAAAATTCAGGATAAAAGAAAAACTAAAACTACTTTGCCAAAGATAAAACAGCAAAGGCATAAAGTTAGGAAAGATTACAATTCATTTAAAAAATAATTTATTAACACCAAATATTATGGGGAAAAACAAGAAAAACAGAAACACATCTAATATGAAAGATCAGCTACCTATTAAAGCATTAACTCCTCCTACTATTAAAAGGAAGACTATGGAGGTACCTGCTCAAGTACATGATAGATATCTTTTAGATATTAATGCTAATGGTGAAGGGCTTAAGTCAATGTTGTATCATACATTTTTTCATATTCTTATGTTTTTATTAGTACCTTTGGCTATTATAGTCAGCAGGGTACTTGGTAGAAGAATAAAATGGTTTAATGTAGGGCCAGTACCAAAAGAAAGATTTATGGCAAACAGAACGGATCAAGTTAGATAATTATTTTAATAATCAATTTTATTATGTTTGAACGAAAGTCAAAAGATACTTTACCTTTAGGAGCTTTAAAGGGTGAAGAAGATTCTAGGGATTATATAGCGGGTCATATTTTAGGAGATATTGATCCTAAGTTTGTAATGCCAGAAGAAGTTAGATTAGATATAGAGGAAGGCAATCAAGGTGCTTTAGAGGAGACTAGAGTGGCTTGTACTTGTTTTGCGGCTTATCATGTAGCTCAAGCAATTAATGAGTTAGAGCACCAACAAGAGCTATCTGTTGATTTTGTAAAAGGTTGGAGATTGCAAAAACATTTAGGTACTGCTTCAGAAAAAGGAGATTATGTAGTAACAGCTTTAAAAAGTCTTGTAAAAAATGGATTAATTACTGAAGAAGGAACATACCCTATTAAAGCTTTTGCTCGTATTAGTTTAGGAAAGAGCACACCAGAAGAAATTAAATACTGGTTAGCTAAAGGGTATCCAATAGTTACTTCAGCTAGAACTACATCTACTAATTTTAAAAGAGCCAAGACAACAGGTTATTGGACAGGATTAGATGGTACCATAAGAGGTGGACATGCTTTCGCTTTAATGGGTTATACAGGTAGTAATAAAGATATTGTAGCCTCTCAGAGTTATGGAAGTAATTATGGATTTTATGGAGATGGTACATTTAGAATTGAAGATAAATTTGTTAAGAATTTAGATAGTTGTTATTTAGTATATGATATGAGAGAAGTAAAGAATATTTTTACAGATGTAACAGAGGATAGCTGGGTAGCTGAGGCTCTTAAATGGGCTAAAGATAAGAAAGTAATAAAAGGATATGAGGATGGTTCTTTTAGACCCGATCAGCCTATGACAAGAGCTGAAGTAGTTCAAGTAATGTATAATTATCATAAAAAATTTAAAAAATAATATGGCAGGAAGAATAGAAATATCGGTAGCGTTAGTAGAAAAAAGAAGGGAGAGAGCCTCCGCATTAAAAATGAAGGGTCTCAGTATTAATAGTATTATGAATCTTGTTAATCAAGAAGCTACTATAGAGCAATGGGGAGTGGTTAGTAGGAGGACTATAATGAGAGATATAGCAGCTTATTTTAGTAAGAATAAATTAACAGGTGTTGAAGCTAATGAGGAGATGTCTATGTTAAGAGATGCTTATATTTCACAGTATGAGGGTCTTATAGAAAAGATGCACATTAAATTATCTACTAAACAAAATTGGAAACCATTTGAAGAGTTTGCAGCTATGGATATTTTAAGAAGGACTCTAGCGGATTTTGCTGAGATAATGAACTGGAATGAAGGAAGAAAGAATACAAATATACTTTTCCAGCAAAATAACATTTTAACTCCTTACGAAAACGCAGCAAATATAGTGAACAAGCCTAAAGAATTAAAAGCTATTTCAGCTCTTTGCGATATGATGCTAGATAAGAGACCTATTGATGAAATTGGAGTTGAGGTGCTAGGTGATAGCTATATAAAAGAAGATACAAATGACAACAATACTTAAAAATCCAAAGTTAGCGGATAATCTTTCAGAAAGGACTGTTGTCTTTCTGCAAAATCATATTGCTAGTTTATCACATACTCAAAAAGACGCTTTATTATTAAAGGATTGGGCTGATAATTCAAATAAGATTTGGAAATACCCAAGAGTGTGTTTTGATACCTTTATTGATAGCCCTCAGTATTTAGGGCTAGTGAAAGAAGGGGGTGCAAGTTTAGTTTATCCAGAAATTAGAAATATATGTAATGCTGTTATAGATGGAGACTATAGAGAGCTTGTAATGGTTGCTGGTATTGGGGGAGGTAAAACAACTGTATTAGAGCTATTAGCTTGCTATTACGCCTATGAACTACTTTGCTACTGGGACCCGCATGGGTATTTTAGTTTACTATCAGATAAACCCATTACTCTAATTAATATGGGTACTACTGCTACTCAGGCTTTAGATAATGCCTTTTCAGGTATTAAGTCTTTTATTAAAAAAAGCCCATTCTTTATGGGTCACACACCAATTATATTACAAGGTAGTATAAGATTCCCAAAACAAAACATACTTTTACTTTCAGGTAATAGTAAAGCTACCACACCTTTGGGATATAATATTTATTATGCAGGATTAGATGAAGCGGCTTTTTATATGGATAATGATAATAAGTGTGTAGCTGAGGATATATATACAGCATTGCAAAGACGTATTGTATCCAGGTTTAAAGATAAAGGATTAGCTCTAATGATTAGTTCGCCTCAGTATGATGGAGATTTTGTTATGAGAAAATTACAGGAAGCCCAACAAGTACCTAAACAAATTTTCTCTACTCATTCGCCTACTTGGAAACTAAAACCTATAAGTGAGGAAGATAAAAAAGATATATTTTATCTTAACTCTAAGACTAATAAGATTGTAGATACTATTTCACCAGCACAGACTATTTCTAAAATAGGAGACCCGTTTGAGGTAGGAGCTACTATTTGGGAAATACCTAAGCAGTATAAGAGAGATTTTATAGTTGATCCTGAAAAAGCTAAAAGAGATTATGCGGCAGTACCAGGGAAAGCTATTGATGCCTTTATGCCTCAAATAGATTTAATAGAGAAAATGTTTACTGACAGGGAAAGTCCTTTACAAGCAAACGGAAGTTATACTTTTCCTGATGAAGACCCTTTAAGAGCTAATTATTATATTCATGTGGATTTAGCTTTAAACAGACATAATAAAGGAGATTTTGCTGGTCTAGCTATGTGCCATTTTGAGGGATTTGAAGAAGACAAAGAGCTAGGGGAACGTAGAAAGAAAGTAGTAATAGATTTAGCGGAACGAATAGAGGCTGGAGCTGGTGGTGAAATAGATTTTGAAGAAGTTAGAAAAAAGATTTATGTTTTAAAAACAATGGGATTTGCTATTAAGAAAGTTACTTTAGATGCTTTTCAGTGCTGTCGTCGGAACACTAAAATATTAACTATTGAAAATAGTGTGGCGTCACTATATAATAAAGGTAGTATCAATAACCAAAAAGATATGCCTTTAAAGAATGAATCAAAAGTACCTTTACTAGCGGGGGAAGAAAAAAACATACAGGATTTAAAAGAAGGTGATTATGTATATAGTCTGGACAGAGATAAAAGTATTAAAGCGGGGAGGGTTAAGGCGGTATGGTGTTCAGGGCATAAGGAAATATATAGAGTTCATATAGATAATGGAAAGTTTGTAGATTGTTCGGATAATCATCCATTTATGTTACGAGATGGGAGTTATGTTAGGGCGGATAAATTACAAGAGGGTGCTAATTTAATGCCTTTATATAGACAAAGAGAAAGGGTTGGTTATGAAAAAACATTTAATCCTAAAACTAAATCTTATAGACATACTCATAGATTAGTTATGGGGGCTTCTGGTAGGAGCAATATAGTCCATCATAAAGATGAAAATAAATCAAATAATATTCCAGATAACTTAGAGATAATGAAGAACTCAATTCATTGTAAGCATCATTGGACAGAGGAGAGGAAAAGATTAACTAGTAAGCAAAGAAGTATATCGAATAAATTAATAAAGCCTCGTTTAGGGACTAAAACTAGTGGGCAGGGAAGAAAGAATCTTTCAGAAGCGAGTAAAAAGATATGGCAAGACCCTAAACATAGAGCAAAAATGATGCTTAGAGATACGGCACATCATGGGGAGGACCATCCACAATATGATAAAAATTTAACTATAGATATTTTACAGCAATATAAAGATAAAAAATTAGTAGAGGTATGTCGTATATTAAATACAACTCCTCGTAAAGTACGAAATCGTATTAATACTTTAGGGTATAAGACTTGGAAAGAGTTTAGTAGTTCTCCTGTAAATCATCGAGTAGTTAAAGTAGAAAAATTAAATATTCAAGACGAAACTTGGGATATTGAAATAGAGGGAACTCATAATTTTGCTACTTCGGCGGGAGTATTTGTCCATAATTCAGTTGATACTATTCAGATTTTAAAGAAAAAAGGAATAAGAGCAGAGTATTTATCAGTAGATAGAGGGATAGAGCCTTATCAGACTCTAAAAGAATGTATTTATGGGGGTAATATACAATGTCATAAAATGGATGTACTTTTAGATGAGCTAAGTAGGCTAGAAATAACTAAAGCCCAAAAGGTTGACCATCCGCCTGGTAGTTCTAAAGATGTAGCAGATGCGGTATGCGGAGCGGTATATATGTGCGTAAAAGAATCTGGAGAAGAGATGGGAATGTCAGCAGGTGCTTATTATCCTAAAAATGAGGGAGAAAGTGCATCTATGGGAGTGCCAGAGAGTAAAGAGGATTATTATAGACGATTAGAAGAATTAAATAGTAAAGGATTATTGGCATAAATTGCCAAATAGAATATATTATGTTAACTTTTATATATGAAATTATACAAATTTAGTGATATTAAAGACCTGAATACAGCTATGAAAACTTTCTCAGAAGATGGAGTTAGAGTCGTATATACCCAAATAAAAATAGTAGATAAAGAAGAAAAATATTATGTATTTACTGATGAGTATTCTGTATATAGAGGTACAAAATTCTCTAAAGATAATAATTTTTAGTATATGTTTAAACCCAATTAGATATGAAAAAACCAAATGTTATCCAAAAAGCTTACAAAAGCTTAACTGAGCTATTCTCTTTTACTAAAGATGGTCAAAAGAAAGCTATTGCTACGTTAGGAGGAACAGGTGTTTCTTACTTTGGAAGATTACAAGACCCTTCAAAAACAGGGCTAAAAAAACCAACGAAAGTAACTTTTAATCAGTTACGGGAAGCAGCTAGGTATGATGCTATTATCAGAATTTGTGTAAATGTTATTAAGAAATCAGTTAGTCAAGCAGAGTGGGCTATAATCCCAAAACAGGAGAGAAAAGAAGTTAATAAGGCTCAAGTAGATCAAGCTACTAATTTATTTGAAACGATTAATAATCGAGGAGAGAATTTAAGACAAGTATTAGATATGGTATTAGAAGATTTATTAGTATTAGATGCTGGAGTAATTGAGAAAGTTTATAATGCTAAAGGAGAGATAGTAGAATTAAATGCTGTAGACGGAGCTACTATCAGACCTAAAATGGATAAGTATGGAGATTTAGACCCGACTAGTGCTTATGTGCAAGTGATAGGAGACAAAGTAGTAGCTGAATTTGCATTAAATGAATTAATTTATATGGTGCAAAGTCCGCAAAGCGATATACGATTGTATGGGTATGGGATGTCGCCTATTGAGAGTATTTTATTACAAGTACAGGCAGCTTTAAATGCTGATCTGTATAATGCTGAAATGTTTTCTAAAGATAATATCCCTCCAGGTATGTTAGATTTAGGGGATATGTCCCAATCAGAAGCACAACAATTTATATCTGTATGGGATGCCACAGTAGTCGGTAGTACTCAGAAGTTAAAATTCCTTTGGGGTGGAGGAGAAAAAAATAATAAAAAGTATATTCCTTTTAACCAAAATAATAAAGATATGCAGTTTGTGGAATATACAGATTGGCTATCAAGAATTAAATTAGCTACTTATGGTCTTACAGGAATGGACGCAAATATTACTCAAGATGTTAATAGGGCTACAGCAGGTGTTCAAGAATCTGTTACAAGTTCTAGAGGTGTAGGAAGTATTTTTAAGTTAGTTGAGGAGTATATTAATAGAGAGATATTTATGCCAATGGGATGGGACGATATACAGTTTAAATTTCAAAAGGCTTTAAATATTTCCGAAAAGAAACAGCAAGCAGAAATAGATAAAATTTATGTAGAGGCAGGAATTCTAGACCCAGCAGAAGTAGCTATCAGAGAAGGATTTGAAATACCTGAACAAGATGAAGAAGAGATAGATTACTTAGCACCAGCTCCCGAAGAAAAGATTGAAGGTAAAGAAGATGTGTTAGTGCCAGAAGAAAAGAAGTCTCACTCACATAATTTTAAACCTTTATATGAATAAACTTGTACAAAAACAAGTAGAAGAAGATGCAGAGTTTTTTGATACTTTAGAAAGTACTCCTGAGTTTAAAAGAATGAAGAAGTTAATTGAGAAAGCTTTATTAGACCAATGGAATGATGTTCTTTTTTCAGGAATAATAAATACTATGTTTAATAAGTATAAGGATTTTATTGTAAAGGGAGGCAAGAAGATACAGATTAAAAAGACAGTTGCTAAAGCTACTAATGAAGAAGAATTAGATGAAGCCATATTGGATAGCTTACAGCAGGATAAATTTTTAGTAGGGGAAAAGGGTATGAAGATGAAACTTTATTTAGCTTTTCTATTAACTTTAGTAAAAACTAATATGAAATCTATTGGTAGTTATTATGATTTTAGAAAGAATATGAATACTTTCTTAAAAACAATGGCAAATAAAGGAGGGCAAGACATAGTATCTGATATAAAAACGCCTAAGCCTATTAAATTTAGATTATCTAATGTTGCTCTAAAAGCAAAAATAACAAAAAGAGTAAATGTATTAATAAAAGATTTAGACAAAGTTACTAGAAAAATTTTAGTGAGACATTTAGCTTTAGGTATTAAGAATGGAGAAACAAAAACACAAATAATTAAAAGGCTACAGAAAACAGGAAAGCAATTTTCAAAGACTAGAGCAAAAAGGATAGTAGATACAGAAACAGAAGCGGCAGCAGAATTTATGAGATATGAGACCGCTAGATTAAATGGAGTTACTACGAGAACTTGGGAAACAGCGGGAGATGATAGAGTTTGTTTTCCAAAAGATACTCAAGTAGTTACTGATAGAGGGGAGAGGGGGATACAAGAACTTAAAATAGGAGATAAAGTATTGACTCGAAACGGTTATAGAAAAGTTACTGCAACTAATAAAAGAAAATATAGTAAGAGTATGACTAGTATAACTACAACTAAGGGGAAGCTAGTGTGTACTAGCGATCATCCGATTTGGGAAAAAGGTTATGGTTGGTTATGTGCGGGAGATTTCAATGTTGGAGATTTCGTTAAGTCTAAGGAGAATAAATATTTCAGGGTGGATAAGGTGAGTAATTTCAGTATCAAGTATGCGTACAACTTTCCATCCATTTTTTATAAGAAAATTATTTTTCCTTTTATCTCTTTGTGCATTAGAATGCCAATATGCTCCATCTGCTTCGAGAGCAATTTTATATTTAGGCAAAAGAAAGTCAACACTATATCTTCCGACTTGTCCTTCTTGGATAAAGGGAATACCAAGTTTGTACAGACTAAGCCTGAAGAGCTTTTCAAGAGAAGTTTCTCCAGTAAATTTACGGTAGCACGAGAAAGAGCAAAAACGCCTAATATCTTTTGCATAAGGCATTACTCTAAATTGTTTAGCACATTGCTCACAAGTTTTATAAGTAGGAGGACGATAACATTTTTCAGAGCAATATGTTTGTATTCCTATTTTATCTCTAAAAACTTTTTTACATCTTTTACAAATAATGTTTCCCATATTTATCCAACGACAGGCGAGGCTACAAACTGTATACCTATGAGAAATACTTTTATTAATTTGAAAAGATTTAGTACATACAGGGCATATTTTAGTAACCTTTTTAGGAGTTCTAGCTTTTTTATAACATTTAGAAGAGCAGTACTTTTCATTTCTGGCTACTCGACTTTTGTTAAGATAAAAGGATTTATTACACCCCTTACAGAGGAGAATCTTACCTTGTTTAGTGCTTTTGTGATAACATTTAGGAGAACAATAGGCATTTTTTCCTCTTATTTTCTTTTCTTTTTTAATGGCTTTACCACATTGATAACAGATATATTGGAACATGCCACACAATTAAGGATTGATTTACTTATAGTATATAGTAGATTGTTAGGCAAATCAATATTTGTTTATGACATACAGGTAGAAGAATACCCAGAATTTTATGCAAATGGGATACTTGTACATAATTGTCCTATATGTGCTCCCTTGGATGGAGTTACTAAAAAAATGAGTCGTAATTTTAATTCAGGAGATTTTTCTGGTAAGTATCCACCAGCTCATGCAGTATGTAGATGCTCAGTTACTTATGATATAGAAGGTAATGAGGCGAGTAATTTTGTATTAAAAAGAGGGGTATTTGAAACTATTGATGATTTGTTTACAAAAGCGAAACAATTAATTTTTTATACTCCTATAAAGACTACTGCAATAAGTGTTGTTAATCCTAATGCGGTATGGGCAGGAGGCAAAACTTTAATAGGTCCCGATAGAGGTATTAGTAAGTTTATTGAAGATATAAAAATATTTAGAGATTATAAGAGAAATTTAAAAAATATATTAATAATGAAAGAAGGGAAATTGGTAGTGGATATATTAAGAGAACAATCAATTTTAACTTTTGGAGTGGATAAGATTTTAGTAGATGCAAGAGATAAATTAACAGATGAAGGATTTGTTCAATTAATCAGGAGTTTTGGAGTTACTAAGAAGATACCAAGTAAAAATATAACTTAACATAACAATATGGAAGACTACAGGTGTTTAAATTGCAAAACCCTACTTTACAAAGCTGCGGGAGATATAGATGTTGAAATTATATGTCCAAAATGTCGGAGGGTTAACTACCCCAACAGAGGAGACCAAGGAGTTGGGTTGAGAGGAATTGACTTTTTTAATAAAGCCAGACAGCTCTCATGCAATGGTTGTAGTAGACCATTATTAAGTTTTATGGGGGTAGGTTTTGTTGAAACTAAATGTAGATATTGCAAAACTGTAGTAGAGTATGGTAGTGTGAAGAATGTAAAAAGTTAAGAAAGAGAAAAAAGTATTGCTATTTATTATAAATATAAATATACTGAACTCGTAAAGTAGGGCAAAGCCCCGAGGACCTCAAGAAGGCCACAAGCATAAAGTTATATAATACTGTTATAAAGCTATTCTGTACGTGGCCTTTTCCTTTATATAAGGTAAGGCAAGAATATTTCAATATTTTAAGCCCACCTTTATGTTTAAATTATCAATACCGATTACAAAGTCATTTCAGAAGAAGAATGGCAAATTTATTGTAGAAGGAATTGCTTCAGACCCAACAATAGATAGAGATGAAGAAAGATTTGATGAAGAGGCAATAGCAAAAATGGTTAAGGGAGTAAATGGAGGTAGTTTACCTATTAGAATTGAGCATGAAGATAAAGTTTATACAGATGTAGGTACTTGGACAAAAGCGTCAATGGTTGATGATAAATTATATGTTAAAGGGGAAATAGATACTGAGATGTCACTAGGAAAAGATATTTCAGTTCTTTTAAAAAGAGGCACTCCTTTATCATTATCCGTTGGTGGTAAGGTTCTAGACGCAGTTTATGAATATGTAACTGAGTTAGGAAAGAATATCAAGATATATAAAGATGTAATTCTTGAAGAAATATCAGTAGTTAAAAACCCTTCTAATTATAATACTTCCCTAGCAATGGCTAAGTCTGTTGATTGGGAGAAAAGTAAAGACGAGGTTGAATACACTACACAAGCACAGCAATTGATTGATACATATAAGAGTATAAGTAAAATTGATGCTGATAAATTTGTTGAAGTATCTAAAGACGAGGAAGAAGTAAAAGCGACAAAAGATAGCTTTAATACTTGGATGGCTGAAGTAGAGCCTAAAGTGATTAGTCTTTTTAAAGATTATTATGAAGACGAATGTTATTGTGAAGATGAGTATAGAGGATTAACTCCTGAGGATTTAAAACTTATTGCTCAGTTGACTACTATATTAAGTGAAGTTGATTTACCTGATGATAATACATGGCCTGCAATATTTGATGATGATGCTTATTGGGAGAATTTAACAGAAGAGATGCAAATTGTTTTATTTAATAGAACAATGACAATGCCTCATCATAATACAGACTTTAGTGTTAATAAAGAGTTATTACTTTATCAATTAAAGAAAGTCGTTGACGGAGTTGGTTGGTATACACCTAAGGAATATACAGCTATCGTTAATCATTTATATATACATTTAAAAAAGTTACAAATTGTTAAATCTAAAACTATGCTTGAAAAACCTAAAGACAATATGAGCGATATTAAAAAACATATCGCAGAACAAGATATCAGTAAGGAGCAATTAAACTTGTTACAAAGTTGCCATAACTTCTCCGTAGGCAAAACAACAGTAGTACCAAGTAACGAAGGCAAAGAAATGACAAAGGAAGAAATTGCCAAATGTTTTGAAGCTTATAAGGAACTGTTGAAAAGCCCACATTTTAATCAAATTATTAACCAATCAGAAACTATGGATAAAACAACTAAAAAGGTTGAAGAAAAAACTGAAGTAGAAGAAACTCCTGTAAAGAAGGAAGAAACTACTGAAGAAAAAACTGAAACCACTGAGGTAGAAAAAGCTGACTCTGCAACAGAGGAAGAAGAAACTACTGAAGAAACTTCTGAAGAAAAAGCTGACTCTGAAACAGAGGAAGAAGAAACTAAAGAAGAAGAAGTTGAGGAAGAAAAGGAAGAGGAAAAAGAAGAAGAAGTTGAGGAAAAGGAAGAAGAAACTACTGAGGAAGAAGCTCCAGTAGAAGATGCTGAAGTTGAGAAAAAACTTACAAAAAGCATCACAGCGAACGTGGAAAAAAGTATGGTAGCAAGGTTTGATAAATCTCTCAAGAAATTGACAGAAATTGTAGACGTTCTTGTTACAAAGTCAGAAGATGTTACTGCTACAGAGGACATTAACGGTCTTAAAAAAGACATAGGAGCTATTAGTGAGACTTTAGAATTAATGTCTAAAGCTTCATTAGGTCGTAAATCTTACGCTACTAACCAAGTGGTTGAAAAATCATTTACAGAAGGAGCGTTAAATAAGACTGAGCAAGAACAAATTGATGCTGGCATGAAAAAAGGCGACACTTTTACTGAAGCTTATAAAGCAGTATTGGCTAAAAGAGTCTAAGCCTAAAAAATATTAATATTATTATTATAGTAAAAATTATATAACAACTTAAATTATGGATCTAGATCAAACATTAGCTAATGTAAAGAAAACACTATCAACTCCTGTTTATATACAGGGTGCGATTATCACAAGAGAAAACCTTTCAGGATTTGTTAACAGACTTACTGAAAAAGAAACGCCTATTAGAGACAGATTAATGCGTAAACCTGGTAGCGGACTTGCTGCTTCATGGAATGTTCTTACAAGTATGGGTGTAGGTAACTCTCCTTTTGCGGAAGGTGGTACACCGACAGAAGACGCTTCAAACTACGCTAGAAGAAGTGCTATCTATAAAGAATTAGGTAAAACTAAATCTATTACAGATAAAATGCTTGCGGCAGGTAAGACTTTCATGGATCAAGAAGCTGAACAAACAGAAGTAGCTATGAGAGAAGTAATTCAAGACGAGGAAAGCTTGATTGTTACGGGAGATAGTGGAGCAGTTGCTACCCAATTTGATGGGTTAGACACACTGATTACTACTAATCTTACGAATGATAACAACAACGCGCTTGGATTCAGAACTGACTTGCTTGATGCTGAGATCAGCAACCTTATTAATACTTACGGAGTAAGACCTACAGCAGTTTACTGCTCATACGGTATGAAACGTGCTATTAACCAAAGTTTAGCTGGTGATGTTCGTGTTAACATCAACCAAGGGCCTCAAACAGAACTAGGAACTGGATTAGACATTACTTATTACCAAAGTATGGTAGGTAAATTACCTATTGTAGCTTCATTTGGTATTGCAGACGATACTACTACATACGCAGGGTTCACAGTAGGTAGTATTTATATCGTAACAGAGAAATGGGCTGGTTCTGAAGTTTTATACATGGAAGATTTATATGGTTTAGGAAAATCAATGCTTGACAGAACAGGAGCAGCGATTAAATTTATGGTAACTGAGGCAACAGTATTAGTGTGCCGAGCAGAAGAATTCCAAACTGTAATTTCGAATATTAGAATTGCTTAGTAGAATTTGTCAAGGGGGTGGGTAGTATCTACCCCCATTGGCACAAATATTTAATTAAACATTTTAAACTATGAATAGAACGCTAAGAAAGCTATCACAAATTTTAGGTGGTATAGGAAAAGATTATATTGTGGATACCGTTCAAGGAGGGTTTCCCGTTATACAGTCAATGATTGATGTAGAAGCTGCGGAAGCGGCTGATGTGTTAACATCTACTGTATTAGCGGCAGCAGTCACTACAACGGTTGACGGATTAAGCGGAGAGCCAGATGCCTATAGATGTGTGTCTGTTACAGGTAATCAAGGTACAGTAGCAGGTACAGTAATTGTTCGTGGGTATGATTGGTCTCGACAAGTAGTAGAAGATCACATAGTTGCCTCAGGGGTATCTACTGTGGAAGGAGTAGTTCCATTTGATGAAGTATTTGAAGTTGTTCTACCTGCAAGGGTAGCTTTGGCAGATGCAATTTCAGTAGGTACTTCAGACAAATTAGGAGCGTATCGACCTGTTAAAGATTTTGCGGATATTAGTTGGATTCAATTAGAGAGAAAAGCGACTGGTGTAGGTGCGTATTCTGTAGAAGGTGCTCCACCAACAGTTGATTCAGAGTATGGAACTTTCAAACCAAATGGAGGTATAGTAGGAGATGATTCGTTCAAAGCGGCGTATTTAACAGAGTTATTCTAGTCCTATAGTATCCGTCTTTTTACATTAAAGGCGGATATTTAGGAGAGTATATAACTCATTTAACACTCAAAAATATGGCTGAAGGAGTAACAGGCTTTCGATCTATTACAATGACAACAATGATGCAGGACTATAATAGTCCAAAGATAAAAAAGTTTTTTGTCAGTGATGTAGATGGGGACGCTACAGATATATATTATATTCAGGCGGCAGGAGTAGATGGAGAAAAATGTCTTCGTCAGAGGTTATCGTATATTACAGCAAGTGGTATTAAGAGCATACAAAAAGAAACTTGGGAATCTAGCGTATGGAGTAGTGCTTGGGATTTATAAAACAATTAGAGTACCCCGACCTAAAAAAAGTTTTTAGGTTTAGATTTCTGACTACAAGCTAACGCTTGCATACAAAATAATATTTTGATCACAGAAACTATATGAGACAAGTGATACACAAGGGACAACACCTTTTAAGACACAAAGCGGAGGAAGTAGGCTATCTGAATGCTACCTTAGGAGCTAGTATTAAGACTGTTAAAGACGCATTAGATTTGTTTGCGACTCTTAATATTAATTTTAGTTGGAAAGACCCCGTAGCTACTAAAGCGGCTTTACCTTTAACAGGAAATACTTTAAGTGATGCTAGAATGGTTCAAGATGATGGAGATGGTAATACGTCTTTGTATGTTTGTATAGCTACTTCAGGAGATGTTGATGCACAATGGCAGAAAATAGCGGATGTAGATTGGGAAGGAGATATTAGTCAATTACAGAGTGATGTTTCTACATTGCAAGGTGAAATGGCGGCAGTAGAAATAGATGTTTTCGGGCTACAAAATGCAGTTAGTATATTACAGGGAGAGATGACTGATGTTCAGGAGGAAGTGATAGATAAGATGACGCTTACAATTAATGATGATTTATCTGGGTTATTATATCTTAGGGTTGGTGTTGGTAGTAAGATAGAAAATAGAACAACAAAATAATTTAATAACTTAATTTATGAGACAAGTAATACATAAAGGGCAACATCCATTGAGGCATAAATCGCAAGACGTTAATTATACTTATGCAGGACTCCCTTCATTAAAAACTGTTAAAGATGCTTTAGATACCGCTTTAGGAGTATCTTCTACATCTTGGAAAGCTCCAGTAGCCGATAAACCTTCCTTACCTTTGGCAGGTAATTCTATTAATGATGTTAGGGCAGAACAGTCAGGGTCAGCCATTTATCTATGTATTGCTACGGCAGGTGTTGTAGACGTACAATGGCTAGAGATTACTAGTCCAGGAGCGACATTTGATTTAGGAACGCCAGACGGTGCAATTTTAAAGAAGACAGGAGCTAATACAATGGGAGAAGTTACAGCTATACCAGAAAGCTTAATTGTAGCTAATCATGCTCTTTCAAGTTTTACTAATGATGCAGGGATACAAGAAAAAGGAGTAACATTAAATGCTTTTAATTTAAATTGGGCTTTTAATAGAAATTCGGATGACCCTACTTCACAAAATATTACTCCAATTTCAGGAGCTTCTTGGACTAATCCAATTGCAGTGGCTTTGAGAACTATATCAGTAACAGGCGCGGCTTTAACAGCTCAACAAATTTATACTTTTGCGGGAGTTGGAGATGATACTACAGTATTATCAGGAAGTACGACTGTTTATTTTAGAAGTAAAAGATATTGGGGACCAAGTGGTACTGTATTAAATGCTTCAAGTACAGGAGCACAAGTTAGAGCGGCTCTTTCAGGAAGTGAATTTGGTACATCTAAAGCAGTATCAAAGACTTTTGATGCTAGTGCGGGTAATCAGTATTTATACTTTGCTTATCCGAAATCTTGGGGAGCACCTTCAGGTACTCTTTTTGGAGGATTTGAATTCTCAGATTATACTTTATATACAATAACTAACTTTGAGAATGCTAGTGGTCATACTGAAGATTATTATCTTTTGAAAACAAATGGTCAATATAATGGTTCAAGTTTGAATTGGGAAATTTATTAGTAACTAAACAGTATGACGTTAATTCAAGGAATAAATGTAGGTGCTCCTGTAGTGCCTTACGACTCAGCAGATAACCAGGCTTCCCATAGAGCAACTTATGGTGAGGGAGGTTTGCGAACAGTTACAAATAACACAAATAGAAACGCCATTTATGGTAATAGGTCTGAAACTGGAATGATGGTGTATGTATCAGATGACGATAAATACTACAAATTAAAAAGTGGCTATACACCAGGAGGATTAGTAGATGCAGATTGGGAAGAATTAACTTTTGGAGGTACTTCTTATTGGCAAAGAACTGGTACAAATTTAAGCCCTCTTAATTTAGGTGATGATGTAGGTATTGGAACAGCTACTCCAGGTGAAAAATTACAAATTTATGGAGATAAAGCAGGTATGCTAGTTTGTGGTATTGAGAATCCAAGTAGTGATGCTGGGGTTGTAGTTGGTTCTTTATATAAATTAACTAATGACGATTCTTTTTGGGCTGGAATAATGTTACTTAATAGTGGGTCTACTATAGGATCAGGTGCTTTTGCTAATTCTTTTGCTGTTTATAATCAAGGATATGCGGATACTGTTTTTGCTGTAGATGGTAATAAAGATTTTGTATTTTATTCAGACCCTTCAGATAGTCATGATTTTTCTTCTTTAGCAAATGAAATCGCAAGATTAAAGGCTTCTGGAAAGTTTGGTTTGAGCGTAGCAATACCAAAAGCAGGGTTGCACGTAGCAGACGGGGCTACTTCAAATATAACTGAGGGATTATTAGGGGAAATGGCGATATCTAGTGCTACAATGCCTAGAATTTGGTTTGAAGATACAGGAGAGGGGGCAGGAGACAAGGTAATGGCTATTAGTTATTTTAATGAGAGAATAGAAATTTCATCTTTAAATGATGTAGGAGACACTTATGATAAACAAGGTATTTTAGTAATTGATAGAGATAATAAAGTAGGTATTGGGGAAACTTTCCCTGAGTATCAGTTAAATTTAGCATCCGCAACAGCGGACAATGCTATTATTTCACTTGACCAATATAATGATGACAGTAATCGTCCTCCTTATATTTATCTTAGAAAATCGCATGTAGATAATATTGAAGGTTTGGTTTCTACTATAGATGAAGAGATGTTAGGAGGTATTTATGCTATGGGTGTAAATTCTTCAAATGCAAGAGATTTACAAGGCTCTGCTGGTATTTTATTCAGGCAAGTAGGAGCGGCTGGTACTTATGTAGGAGGAGAAGTTATATTTAAAACTAAAGAGAGTACTGACATGGTACTAAGGAATAGAGTAGTAATTTCTGACACAGGTTTAGTGGGTATTAATACATTAACCCCAGATTATGCTTTATCAGTAGTAGGAGATGATGCTACTACTAGTTCTATAGAATTACAAAGATATAGTAATAATGTTGGTGGTTCTGCTTTTAGGTTTAGAAAATTTAGAGGTACTATTGGAAGCCCAGCACAAGTACAAGATGATGATTTAGCAGGAACTTTAAATTTTGCAGGTTATATAGATGGGGATATGAGAGATTTGGCATATTTTCATGCTCTAGTAGACGGTACGCCTTCTGCGACAAGTTACCCTTCAAGATTTGAATGGTGGACGACTACAGAAAATTCTGTTAGTCCCGATAAGAAAATGGTTTTGACTAATGCTGGTCAACTAGGGTTAGGTACAGCTACACCAGTAGCAGATAGTGAAGTAAATGGTTCTATTGGTTATAAAGTTACAACTGTCTCTGCAACTACTTATATTATTTTAGTTACAGATAATACTATTGAGGTTGATAGAACTGCGACTGATTCTGTTATTTTATACTTACCTAGTGCGGCTCTGTGTTATAATGCGACTGACGGCATAGGAATAAGATTTTTAATTAAAGATACAGGGTGTAATGCGGCATTAAAGAACATTACTATACAAAGAAATGGTAGTGATACTATAATTAATACTGCTCTAGCGCAAACATCACATCTTGTAAGTACTGATGGAGCGAGTGTTTGGGCACAAGCTATCAGTGCTACTGAATGGATAATATGTTAATAATTTTAATTTATATATATGGGAATGAATGAAAGATTAAATACTAAAGAGGATATGGTTATTACTGAGGGATTATTTTTAAGAGAAAATATCCCTAGTGATTTAGATATGCTTTATGAAAAAGGGATTGTTAGAAATGGGTTAGATTATTATTTTACATTTTCAAGTGGAAGTGTAACTCTAACTCCTGCTTCAACAGGTTTTGAAAAATTAGCTATTGTGCAAAAAACTAAAAATTCTAGTGCGCCTCCAGCTATTAAAGATGGGCCAGAAGTAGCGACTTCTACAACAAACATTGCGACAACATCTTCTTCACCTACAGTAAGACCTTTATTTGTTAATGGAGCACCAGATATTTATAGGTATCATGGTTGGAGATATGCTAATACTAGCGGGACAAATCTTAAAATAAATTACCTAGAAACTAATTCAGAATCTAATTCAGGTACTATCGATATTAGTTTATATGCGGTACCCGATGATGGATTTAATAATCCTGATTGGGCTAATAAGGTACTTATAGAAACAAAAGTAGGAGTAGGGGCAGGAACATTAACACAAACTTGGGCTGATTTCAGTATTGATCTTGATAATGGAAGTAATGTATGGATTGTTTTTATAGGTTCAAATGCTTCCGATACTGATTCAGATTGGAATTTATATTGTGCTCAATCAGCGACTACGACTTTAGCGGCTGGAATAGCTACTATAAGTAAAATATCAGATGATAGCGGAGCTAATTGGAGTGCGGGTTTACCTAATAATGGTTCTTGGAAAACAGCTAAGTCAGGAGGGGTATCTTTAGTTTACCCAGATGCAGATACAGATAATGTTAATTTGTCTTATATAGGAGATTTGACAACGCCTATTGATGAGAATACTGATGATGTTGTGGTAGATGCGCCTACGGGGACTGAAGTACAATTTTTACCGATACACAAATATAGACTTTAAATTTATCAATAATTAAATAGTATGACTTTAATAAGTGGAATAAATGTAGGAGCACCAGTAGTACCATACGATTCTGCGGATAACCAAGCCTCCCATAAAGCAGTTTATGGAGAAGGGGGTTTAAGAACCGTTGTGGATAATACGGCTAGAAACGCTATTTATGCAAATAGGGCTGAAGTAGGGATGATGGTTTATGTTTCAGATGATGATAAATATTTTAAATTAAAAAGCGGTTACACGCCTGGAAGTATTGTTGATGCCGATTGGCAAGAATTAGCTTTGGGTGTTGAAACTTATTGGCAAAGAACATCAACTTTTTTACACCCATTAAATGCTGGAGATAGTGTTGCCATACCAAGTGGTAAGCTTTATGTTGGAGAAGCTGTAGATGCAGCAGCAGATTTTTCTGGAGCGACTGCTGTATTTAATCATACAGATACAGGATACATTAATCCTATAAATGTGGGTGCAGTTGGAGCAGCTACCTCTGGCGCTGTGGAAGGGGCTGGGCTATTAGGATTTGGAGCTGCTAGTGGTATTGTTGCGGCAATGGGTGTTTATGGGCAAGCTGGGGTGAGTGATGGTGCTACCGATACAGGAGAGGCGCATGGGGTTCATGGGGTAGCTATTAGTGGTAGGACTAATGGAAATAATATTGGTGTATATGGATTTGCTACAGGTTCTTCTGTAGCAGATGATAATTATTCTTTTTATGGTTCTGGAGGAAGATTATTTAATAATGGTAAAGTATTAATTTCGCATGAAACAAGTGTTTCAGGTTTTGTGGGAGTAACTTTTGACTTTACGCATTCAGGACTACACAACCAACCAACCGCCTTTACAGTAAATCTAACCAATCAGACTAATGCTAATGCTAGTATGCTTGGTCAGAAGATTAATATTGACCCTCAAGTATCTAATGCTGGTTTAAAGGCTGATACTACTGGTTTATTTATAGAAAATATATCGGCGGCAAATACAGGTGAAAGTGCTCTTAAACTTGGAGGCCCTTGGAAATATGGTATATATTACTATACTGATGAATCTGGAGTGACAGATGTTCTTGCTCCTCAGTCAATTTATGTATATCAAAAAACATATACTGGTGGAGCTAGTGCTAAAGGTTTAAATATTAATGTAGTAGATGGAAGTGCGGCAGGAGCAGATTCTTTAACTGGGTTAAATCTTATACTTACAGCGAAAGAAGTAGGCACTACTATTAGAGGTATAGATTTAAACCAAAATGGAGTGACTCCTGACACAGCGGCTACTGGTATGAGATTGTTAGGAGATTGGATTTATGGAATACAATTTTCAGGTGATTTTAGTACAAATGTTATTACAATGACTACATCCACACCAACCTACGCTATTAATATGGGAGCGGGTACTGGTGGTGGTATTCATATATTAAATGCAGTTAATACAAATGCGGTAAACGCTTGGGGTATTCGTGTTAAGAGTTCTGGTCAAACCAATCTTAGTTCACCTTCCAGCAAGTCAGGTAGTATTTGGGGAGAAAATGACCACGAAGATGGTGTTGGTGGGTACTTCAGTAATACTGGTATAGCGGGAACAGGAGTCGCATTAATGGCTGTTTCTACTAACAATATATTATTCCAAGCAAGAAATAATAGTAATATAGAAGCAGAAATCGGTAATCTAGGGCAATTAGGTCTTGGTGGTGCTTCTGTTCTTAATATGGGTATTAAAATGCAAGGAGATGTTACAGTAATTGCCAATTATGCGGCAGGTATTCAGATGTATTCTAATTTTGAAGATTTAGCGGATAATGATATTTTCTATGGATTAGACATAGCGGCTAATTTCTCTAATAATTCACATTCAGGAATTGCTTTATATGGAGCTAGAATAATAGCAGGATTGACTCAGCAAGCTTCTTTATTGATTTCAGATGTAGTAACAGATAGTACAGATAAGTATCCAGTTATCAGTTGTTTACAAAGAGATTCAACCGACACTAAAGTAGGTTTAATATCAGGAGATTTAGATGCTACAACTAATAAAATGTATATTGGTGCGGGTTGGGGAGATGATGTTTACGATTCTGTAACAGATATTTATTTTATGGCGGCGGCGGATATAGGGACAAAAGATGGTTCTGCTGTAAATGTTGGTTATATGGACAATACAGCGATAGTAGCAAAAAAAGCATTATGTCTAGACCCATTGGCTACAACAATTACTATGTTTGTAGGAACTACTTTATCTTCTGACAATTCTTATGCTAGAGTGGTAGGTAGTGGGGGTGCTATTACTTTGACAAGTACTCCTAATATTTCGGCTGGTAAATACGATGGGCATATACTTGTAGTGCAAGGGACAGACGACTCTAATACAGTTACTTTCAGAGATGATAATAATTTAGTAGGGTCTACTCTAAGATTAGATGGAGGTGCGGATGCTACGTTAGGAGATGGAGATACACTTATTTTAATTTGGCATTCTTTTTCAGGAGGAAGTTGGTATGAACTATCAAGATCAAATAATTAATTTATAAACTATGGAAATATTTATCAAAGATTGGCTTATACCTTTAGCTACTTTAGGAGGAATCCTTACAGCTATTATTCTGTTTGTTACTAAGAAAGATTCCAATCAAGATATAGATATTTCTACGTTAAACGTAACTGTAAAGAATATGTCAGGGAATGTGGAAAAAATAATGACTAATCATTTACCACATATTCAAGCAAAATTAGAAGATGTATGTGAGAAAGTAATTAGGACTGAAGTTAAATTAGATGAACACGTAAAAAATCATTCTAAAAAAAGATAAAAAACTTGTAAAAGTTAAATAATAGAGTATGCTGAAGGTATTATTTATTAACTAGAATTAATATGTATCTAGTAAAAAACATTACTGATCCCTTAAAAGCTTTTAATGGAGAAAGTATCAAAGACATGAAAGGCAACGAATTACACATTAAAGAAGTTCTTACTAACCAATTAGGTTCTTATTCAGGAAAAGGGGTTACAGGGGATAAGCTTATAAAAGCGTATGATTTGGGATTAAAAATTTATGGTTCTAAAACAGAAGTAGAGTTAGATGATGAGCAAATTAAATTTATTAAATCTGTATTAGAAGCTAATCCTATGTATACTTCTATTGTAGTAGGACAAGTTTTAACTATCTTAGAAAATTCAAAAAAATCTGAAAAAAAAGATGATAAAGAAGAAGTACCTGCTAATAAATAGTTTTCTAAAAATTTAGGTTTATGGCAACAATATTAACTTTAGCTGAATATAAAATAGCAAAAGATATTACAGTAGCGACTTATGACGCTCAATTGACTCTTATTATTGATATGATAAATGAGTTTATTATTTCATATTGTAATAGAGAATTTGGAGTAGATACATATACGGAACAGAAAGAAGGAGTAATGAATAACTTAAGCCAATATGTATTTCAAGTAGATCAGCCCCCAATAACGAGTGTTACTAGTGTTGAGATTACTTTTAAAGGAGTTCCTAGCACACCTCTTTCAGTAGATATAACAAGATTAGATTTATTTTCTAAAGCAGGTTACGCATATTATTCATATGTTTTAAATCCAAGCGTGTCAGTTATTAGACCTGAATATAGATATGATTTTTATTATACTATTGTTTATATAGGAGGGACTGCTGTACCTGGGCCAGTAAAATTGGCGGCTATTATGATGGTTTCAGATACTTTTGAATATTTCACTAGAACGGATAGCATTAAGACAGGGACTAAGACTGACGATTTGAAATCAATTAAGATAGGGGATTATCAAGAAACTTATAAAGAAGGGCATAATACATTATTTGCTAGTATGCACAATACCGAAACAGGAGTAGTAGTTTCACAAACAGTAAGAGATTTATTAGCTCCTTATTTGAATGAGGGGCAAAGTTGGTAAAATAACCTAATAATATTATGTCTTTAACTGAAATTATAGCAAAATATCTTAATACTAAAGTAACTGTAAGAAGGCGTTCTTTAGTGTCAGATGATATTGGAGGATTAACTGAGACTTGGAATAATATTACAACTGATTTAGCAGCTACAATTCAAGCAATGACTACAAGAGAAATAAATGATTTATCTCAGGGTAAAGAATTTTTTGCTACTTTTAAAATGTATTGCCCAAATAATGTAATAGTAATAAAGAATGGAGATAGAATTTACGATGAAGAGACTACAAAAGAATTTGAGGTTGTGGGAGTTGAAGATAGAAAAGCGTCAAGATCAGATGTCACTACAGGACATCACTATAAATTATATTTAAATATTCCTAAAGAAGATAAAACTTAATTATGCCAAGACAAGCTTTAAGTATCAGAATTGTTGGATTAGAACCAATAATCAAAGGATTATCTGTTTTAGGAAAAATTAAAATACCAGCAGCAATAGCTAAAGGTTTAGATCTTAGTAGTAGGTATGTACTTACGAATTTAATACAAAATACACCTGTAGATACAGGGAATTTAGCTCTTAGTGAAACAATCTTTCCAGAGAGCGATCAAAAAGTTTTAGTAGGGCCTGATTTAAGTGTTGCCCATTATGCCCCTTTTGTTGAAAGAGGCCACCACACAACTGGTGGAAGTTTTGTTCCTGGTCAATTTTTTATTGAAAAAACAGCGATTGAAACTAGATCAGGAGTTATTGAGATATTTAATCAATTAATTAAAAACGTAGTATGAGTAGAGATACAGATGAATTAAATAAGATAGTTTATGACGCATTAAAAAATAATGCGGCCTTACTAATTGCTTTAGGAGGTGATGCGACAAAAATAAAACATGCAGGACCAATGAATCTTTCAGAGTATCCTTGTGTTACTTATAAAATTTTAGGAGAAGAAGACAATGCTTACAATTCCGATCAGAAATCTGATATTACTAATACTTATATAATAGTACAATCTTTTTCGACAGACGCTTCACCTAAAGAAGTTTATAACATAAATGATGCTGTTTTTGGTGCCTTAGATGGAAAAAGCTTGTCTAATGCAAGTCTATTAGTATATACTGCATATAGGCAGTTATCTACTCCAGTTTACGAGCCTAGTGTAAAAGTGTGGAGGGTGGACGCTACTTTTAGATTAGTAAATGCCGCTTTATGAATTACTCAAATAACAAAGATAATAGAGATAGAAAATTTCCGTTTTCTAAGTTTATTTTAGGGAGATTTCATAAGTGGACTGGCATAAAAGATGACAATGTAGAAGAAGCTTTAATAGAATTAACAGGGGATACTTATCACGAAATGCGGCGTTTAGTATCACAAGTTTTAGATAAAATAGAGAAGATGGTTGAAGACGATGTATACCCAGGATATTTAAATGGGAAACCTTTGACTACAGATCAAAGAAAGTGTATAAGAGAGATAGGTAATGAAGATTTAAAAGCGTATCTCAGGGTTACTATCACTGACGCATGGAATGATATATTGGATAAACAGAAATATGGAATTGATAAATTGGGTTTAGCTTTAAAACCATATTTAAAACCTAACGAAGAAGATAATGATGTTGGAACTGAACAGTCTGGCAGTAAATCCTAGAAAGATATTTATATACGGAGAGTATATATTCAGGTACGGAGAAGACCTGAAACCAGTACCCTTAGAGGTACCAAGTTATGTAGCAGACATTTTACTTCAAATGACAGGGAGGGTCAGTAGTTGTTGCGGACCGAAAGTACCCCCACCACTCTTTAGAGTAGTGAAGTAATGAGGCGGAAGCGTATGAAATAATTTTTAACACACTAATTTATGGCTATTGACATTACAAATATCAATACCAAAGGAGCAGTTGTGACAATCGGTGGTGTAATACCTCTAGCAACTAATCCAGACGGGGACGGATACTATTGGGGTACAGTTTCAGGAACAGATGTAGGATGTACCGCAGGCGGAGTGACAGTTAGTTATAGTTTTGAAAAGAATGACATTTTCTGTGACCAAACACTTGCTGCCGTTACTAGTTCGATCATTTCGGAAACAGTTGAAGTGGCTTTTAATATGCTGGAAACAGATGCGGCTAATTTAGCGTTAGCTATTCAACAATGTGTTACGGCTACAACTCCTGGTACTGAGGCTAAAATAGGAGTAGGTGGAATTACTACTATTACGTATGTTCCATTGAAACTTGAAATACCTGATAATGACACAGGAAATTTGACTACTTGGACTTTCTTCAAAGTACTATCTAGTGGAATGGAAATTAACTTTGAAAGAGACAATCCTTCTCAAATTACTGTAACCTTTACTGCTTATGCTGATACATCTCACGCAGTAGGACATCAGTTATTCTCAATCCACGAGGACTTAACACCTTAATCTAGGTCTATAAATAACCTGTAATATTTAATGTTATGAGTGATACAAAAAAAGAAACGGAACAATTAGAAACTAAAACTGGGATAACTGAGGTTGTAAAACCAGTAGTAGCTAAGGAAGAAGATTCTAATGTTCCGTTTCTAACAGAGAAAGAAGTTAAATTTCCCTCTTCAGGAGAGACTAGGCTTATTAAAAAGCTGAAAGCAGGAAAGCATTATGAGGCTCAACAAATTTATGCAAATTGGATTAATTCATTGCAGAAGATTTTGTTAAAAGCTCGTGTTGATCTTGATACAGGCTTTGATAAAGAAGGTAAAGCTGATATGAAGAAGCTAACTGATTTAATTGAAAAGAATAAAGAATTAAATGCAGATGCTTTATTGGAAAAAGCTCAAGAAGCGGCAAAAATGCGTATAGCTTTATTATCAGTGTGCTTAGGAGAAACTGAGAAGGAAATTGAAGAAAATTATTATGCAGAAGATTTAGAAGTTTTATTAGATGCTTCTATAGAGCTAAATAATTTTCTTGGAACGCTAAAAAAATCCGTAGCCCCTATTACTGGCGGAGGGGCTTAGATCAAGAAGTAGGAATAATTACTAGTATTCCTAACCCTATTACTGATTTATTTAAGATAATAGTGGATACTCTAGCCAGTAGATATGGTTGGTCATTTTCAGAAATATCTGAAAACATGTATTGGGAAGATGTATATGAGATGTATGAGTTATCAGCGAATACCCAAGTATTAGAGCGAAACGAGAAAATGAAATTTGACTATATGATACATGCCACATCTAAAAAAGCGTTAGACGGTTGGAAGGACTTATCAATACCTTTTCCAAATAGGAGTTGGGTTCCGCCAAAAGAAAATAAGATTGATGATTTACCTCAGTCGTTTAGAAGATTTAAAAATGCTAGTAAAGCATCCCCAGAGCAAGTGAAACGGGCCAAATATGTTAAGAAGCGAGTAGAAGAAAATTATAAAAGAATGATGGCTATACAGCATGGCACCTTAACAGAATAACTAAACTCAAATGGCAGTTTCCGCAGAGACATCAATTATTATAGAAGCGATTAATAGAGCTTCAACAGAAATAAGACAAGTTCAAACGGACTTAATTGGTTTAGGGAAAACTGTAGGAGCTACTAATACAGGGATGGCGGCTTTCAGTTCTAAGTTAAAAAACATAGGAGGACAATTAAGAGGAATAGGTTTAGGTTTAACAGCTTCTTTGACGTTACCTTTGGTTTTATTAGGGAGAGCAGCATTAAAAACTTCTGAGGAATTTGAACAAAGTATTACGAATGCTTTCTCAGTAATGCAAGGGGCTTCTGAAAGTGCTAGAGAGGAGCTAACGCTATTCGCAAGACAATTAGGTAAAGATACTGCTTTTACAGCTAGTGAGGCGGCAGACGGTATATATAAACTAGCTTCAGCAGGTTTAGACACAAAACAAATAATAAAGACTCTTAATCCAGTATTAGCTTTAGCGGCAGCTACTCAATCAGAATTAGCAGATGTAGCAGAACAAGCTACTGTTGCTATGAAAGTATTTGGTTTAGAAGCTACTGAGGCTGAAAGGATTATGGATACTTTTGCGGCTGGTATTGCTAACACAAATTTAAATTTTAGTCGTATCCAAGAGGCTATGAAATTTGCTGCTCCTTCAATGGCGGCATTTGGGAAGACAGTAGAAGAAACAACTGCGGCATTAGGGCTATTTGCCAATGCAGGTATATTTGGAACTAGGGCGGGTACTGGGTTAAGAAGAATTTTATCAAGACTAGCCGATCCAACAGCAGAAATGGTTAAAGTATTTGGTGAATTAGGAATAGCAATGGATGAGGTTAATCCAGCTACTAAGGATTTAGGAGAAATATTTGATGTACTTCAAGAAAGCGGTATCAATGCTACACAAACATTTCGAGCGTTTGGACAAATTGCGGCTACTCCTGTGGTAGCTGTGTTAAAATCTGCGGCAGGACAAGGGCAAGCTGTAAGTGAAGTATTAGACGAGCTTGAAGGAAAAATGGGTAAGACAGGATTAGCGGCTAAAATAGCGGCAGAACAGATGGATACAGTTTCAGGAGAAATGAGAAAATTAAAATCATCCTTAGATGAGGTATTTCTTTCTTTTAAAGAAGATGTATTTGGAGACTCAATTAAAGAATTTATAAAAGATGTTAGAATATTTGTTAATGGCTTAGGGGAAATACCCGCAGCCACTAAAAGAACTATTGTAGAACTTGGTGGATTATTAGCAATAATAGGGCCATTAACTTTATTAATAGGGGGATTAACGGCGGCTATAGGTACTTTACTAACAACCGCAGGAGCTTTAGTAGGAGCGGTAGTCGCTATTTCAGCGGCTTTAATATTTTTCAGGGATAGTGCAATAGCACCACTTATAGCAGTATTAGCTACTTTTGGAGCTAGTTTATTAATAATAAATAAATTAGTAGGGTTTTATAAAGTGATACAAAAATCTGTAGTAGCTATGGCAGTTTATCAAAAAGCTATACAGGCGGGAACGGTAGCAAATTTAGCTTTTGGTAAAAGTTTATTAGCTTTAGCAGTAAATCCTATTGTTTTAGCGGCGGCAGTTATTACTAGTTTAGTAGCTCTGTTTATTAGAGCTAAAAATAAAGCTACTGAATTAGCAGTAGCCAACGAAAACTTAACAGAGTCTTTTAAACTTTTAAGTTCTGCTGGAGTTAAAGCACAGCAAGTCGTTACTCCTTTACAGGATGCTATAGATAAGACTAGAGAAGCTAGTGATGAGGTTAGAAGACTAGAAACACAACTTCAAAAGACTGATTTAGCTTTGGATATTAAAACTCAGTCTTTTGATGATTTAAGAAAACAAATTTTAGATTTTTTAATAGCTACAGGTAGTACTAATGTAGAGATTCAAACTATAACGGGAAATATGAGGTTATTTGGAAAAGCTGTAAATAAGTCTACAGACGATATTAATAAATTTGGTAGTAATGTTGAGTTAACTACCGAAGATTTAGCTGCTTTAGAAAAAGTATCTAAAGCTACAGCAATAACTATATCTCAGAATCTTAGTAAGGCTTTTGATTTTAATGTAAGTACTTTATTAAAATCAGGGGATACTTTAAAAGAAGCTCTGAATAAAACATTAGACGGGGCTAGAAAAGAGCTAGGCAAATTTCCTCAAGATGTTGAGTTAATGTTTGATGCTTTAAATACTCAATTTTTGGCTAGAATAGCTAACCAAGAAGGCATTGGGGCAGCCTATTCTTTTGCTTTTGGTAGAGGTATGACTTCTCAAGATGCTAAACAAAGTTTAGAGTCTGCTGGAGCTACTATATCAGATACTACTATAGGAGCTATTTTAGCTAAAAGTAAGGACATTGAAGAGGCGGGAGAAATTGATGGTCTTTTATTTGCTTTAGCATTTGAAGATGCAGGAGAAAGAGCTGCTATTAGAAGTGCTCCTAACGTATTAGCGGCTACCATAGATGCTTTAGATGCTAAAAGACAAGGTTTAGTGCAAGAAGGTATTATAATAGGTACAGCCACAGGAAATGCAGTTGTAATAGGGCTAGAGAGTACTTTACCTTCTTTACAAGGGGTTACTAGAAGAATAGCTGAAGCTTTAAGTTTATTATCTACTAGTGCTGTAAAAGCTGGTCCAGTAGTTAATACTTTGGTAAAATCTTTAGGTAAAATGGCTGGAATAGAAGTAGTTAATTTTGAGCAAGCTAGTGATACTATGATTGATTTAGCTAAAGGAGCTAATGCGGCAACTGAAGAGCTGGATAACTTGCCACCTGCTATATCAGCAGGAGGATCAGCAGTTAAAGAGGCTACTAAAGAAATGAAAGAAATGTCCAGTTCTTTAAAAAGATTAGGAATATTTGCTGTTAGAGAAGGAGGAAAAATAGTTGATACTTTTGATAGCGTTGAAGAAGGAGTAGAAAAAGTAAAAGATAGATTAGCGGAATTAGATAATAGGCAAGCAGAGTTTGCTAGTAATGCTGATGAATTAGGAATTTCAATTAGAAATGCTATTGCTACAGGATTTGGAGGATTAGAGAACGTAGTAGATGATTATGCCGATGTAGAAGAAGTACTTGTAAATATAACTAAAGAAGTAGAAACCTTACAAAAAGCTCACCAAAAATTTATCGATGACGCTGTATCAGGATTAGATAAATATGGAGGCATTATTCAAGATATAAATAAGGAGTATGATGAATTACTTAATAAAACTTCTGAATCAGCGGCAATTGATATAGTTGAACAATATAATAAAGCATTAGATGACCAAGTTGAGGTAACAGGGCAATTAGCAGAAGCTCAAAAAGAATTGGATAGTGCTAGATCGGAAGGAGATCAAGATTCTATATCACGTTCTCAGGAAAGAGTAGATACTTTAAAAAAAGAAAAAGCAACTTTAGATAAGTTTGTAACTGAATTTAAAAATTTGACTAAGGAAGGGCAAGATTTTAGTGAATCCCTTACTACAGTTCAAGAGAAGATTTCAGAAGCAACTATAAAACAACAAGAATTACTTGAAGCAGGAAAAGAAACTGCGAAGATAGATCAGACTATTGCCGATTTAAGAACTCAAGAATTAATATTATTAGGAAAACAAAAATTAGCTGTAGATGAAAGAGCTATTATAGAAGCACAATTAGCGGAAGATAAATTACAAAGAGATTTATCAGAGATTGATTTTATTGCTTATAAATTAGGTAAAGAGCTAGAAGCTATTAATGCTAAAAGAGCTGAAGAAATAAAAGCACAAGAAGATATTGCAAAAGTTCAAGCGGCTATTTCAGGATTATCTATAGATGAGTTATCGGCTAAAGGATTTAGTGATGATTTTATTGCTGAAGTGAATAAAATTAAAGATGCCTTACAATCTGAAGATTTAGGAGCTGCCTTAGCAGATTTAGGGTTAGATGTAACCGCAGAAGAATTAATTACAAAATATCAAGAAGAAGAGCAGTTAAGAAAAGATTCTTTAGACAGACAATTAGAATTACTTGAAAGAACAAAAGAGCAGGAAGTAGAGATAGCTATAGAGACTAGATTAGAGTTACAGCAACAGCAAGCCTTATTAGAAGAAGATTTAACATTGAGCTACGATAGATTAATAGTCAAATTAAAAGAAGTAGAGGCGGCTGCTATAAAAGCATTAGCGGCAAAAAGAGCGGCTGCTAGTAGCGATAGTTCGGGTAAAAAAGAAGGAGGATTTGGTTTTGCTTCTGGTGGTTTTACTGGGGCGGGTAGTTTAGATAGCGTTGCAGGGCTAGTACACAAAGGAGAATGGGTTGCGCCTAATTGGATGGTAAAGAATTTTAGACCTATGATTGACTTACTTGAAGGAGTAAGGCAAAATAAGGCTAGAGGATTTGAAGAAGGAGGTATGGTTGGAGGAGGAACTACATTTAATACACCTGTTAATATGAAAAACATAATTAGCTCTCCTATGGACTTTAATAGTATAGCTAGAAATATTAAATGGCATTTGCGAACCCACTGATAATCTATATAATTATATAGATGAATAAAACAGGAAGAAAAATTGGGCATGAAGTTACTAAAGCTACAAGACTTAAAATGAGTTTAGCAGGGAAAGGTCGCAAAGCTTGGAATAAAGGAATACCTATGTCAGAGGAAGCTAAACTTAAATTGAGCAAAACTAATACAGGAAAAACATGGAGTGAGGAGCATATCAAAAAGAGGTCTATAAGCATAAAAAAAGCACACTCTACTAAAGGGATGAGGAAGAAAAAAAGTTTATTGCAAAAAGGATCAAAAGGGTCTAATTGGCAAGGAGGTATAACATCTATGAATATTTGCGGGAGGAATACATCTAAATATAGGGATTGGAGAGAAGAGGTGTTCAAGCGAGATAACTATGAATGCCAAGAACCAGAATGTAAGAGCAAGAGAGGGAGTTACATAGAAGCTCATCATATAAAATCTTACTCGAAACACATAGAATTAAGGTATGATATAGGAAATGGTATTACATTATGCAAAAAGTGTCATAGCAAAACAATTAAAAAAGAAACACATTATGAGAAAAAATATTTTAAACTACTAGCATTATGAGGGGCTATTCGTACACTTTCACAAATAACTTTACAGGACAAACCTTTAGCATAGGTTTAGACGAGGTAGGTAATGAAGTATGTCAGTCTTATAATGGATTGCTTTTACAAGAGTATCCTGTATTTGAAGCAGAGATTAGAAATGAAGAGCAAGACAGAGCTGGTCAGCATGGTATTTGGGACTTTTTTAGTTTTTATGGAAAAAGAAATGTTACTCTATCAGGAGTTATTTTAGCGAGTAGTTGGTCAAACTTAGTTCATTTACAAAACTTAGTTAAAGAGACACTATCATTACCAGCACAGCCTATACAGGGGACTAATGATGGTTATGTAAATTTAAAATGGACAGATGCTCAAGGAATAGAATGGAATATGAATGTGAAACTTACTCAAGACCTTCAGTTTAGTCGTCCAAGTGGAAACCGATTAAGAAGTACATTTTTTATATCTCTAAAATCAGATAGCCCTTATATATTATCTACTACTGAATATTCAGAAGCTTACTATAGAGGATGGAGACAAGGGTCTATGCCTTTACCAGCTTATTTACCAGCATATGTAAATACAGTTTATAATGAAGTAGTTAATATTTACCAAGCGGGTACTGGAGATTCTCCTGGAACATATAGAGTATATGGCCCAGCTACTAATCCAGTTTTAACAAAATTGACTGAAAATTTTGCAAGTGAAACGGTTATATCAGATTTTACTGATACTTGGACTGGAGGTACTGTAGACACAGAGCATTCTTTAATTGGAGGACAAGCTCTAAAATTAACATCTATTGCTGGAGCGCAAGCTACTGCTACTATTACAAAATCTTTAGACTTAACAGGTGGTGAATTTATTTCTGGATATTTTTATGTAGATGACCCAGAAAATTTTGCTTACGGAGAATATACTGTTGGAGAAAATTATATAAAATTTATAGAAACAGATGGGGTAGATGAATTTGTTGCTGAATTATATTTAGGAAATAGAACTCCCAGGGTTGGGTGGAATTATTTTTACATGCGAAAGTCTGTATTTAATATTATAGGGACTCCTAGTTGGGGTGATATTTCAAAGATAGAATTGAGCATCAAAGCAAAAGGAACAACTGATTTGAATGTTACCTTTGATGATTTTAGGAATAGAGATATTACATATAATGAGGTAAAATTAGAACTTACTACTACTTTGCTTGCAGGGGAGTATGTTGATTTTAATATTGCTACTGGAGCTATTACTAAAGAGGATGGTTCAGATTTATCCACATATTTGACTTCTGACAGCCAATGGTATTACGTGAGTCCAAAACAAAACTTATTCATATATGAATCAGATGGAGTAAGTCCTTTATCTACGGGAGTATTACCTAGGGTATATGCTGACCCTGTATCAGAAACCGACTTAACGGGTTACTGGCATTTTGATGATGCGGATACTGTAACTGCTATTGATTATGTAGGAAGTAACAATGGAGCTATTACGGGAGCTAATCCAGCTCAAGGAGCAGATCAATCTGGTTTGCTATTTAATGGTGCTAGTGGTGATGTTAAAGTAACTGATACGGCTATATTTCAAAATATATTTGATGGAGGCGGAAGTGTAAGTGGGTGGTTTAAACCTTTATCAGATGGCGAGAATAATGAGGGGCATATTATAACAAAAGGAGAATGGTCAATTTATATTGAAGATGAAGCTGCTGGGTTCGTGAGATTGAAATTTAAAAAGACCTTTTCAGGAACAGACGGAGAGTGGAGAACTACTCGAACAATTCCTGTAGGGGAAGTAATTACATTTATTTTGACTTATAACGATAGTGCTGTAGGTAATAACCCAATACTCTACTTAGGAGAGGAAGGAGCTGTTGAAGCTCTTGCAGAGGTTTCTACTCCTGTTGGGGTTAGAGTGTCTGATATTGGAAGTGACTTGTATTTTGGGAATAATTCTGCCAATACTCGTACTTTTGATGGAATGATAGATGAATTGAGAACTTATTCATCTATTGTAACTGCGGCTTATGCAGTTGATTTAGCTGGGCAGGTTTCTCTTAATAAATATATAGATCAAGTTTCTATTACTTGGAATGACGCAATTTTATAATGTATACAATTACTATATACAATAAGGATTTCTCTACTGCACACACTACTCTTTTTCATGGGCCTGATTTTTCTAATTTGCAGTATGATCTTCAATTAATGAAGCCAGGAGGGTTACAATTTAGAGTGCAGTTAAGAAACGCTAAAGCTACTCCAGATAATTTTCAGCTTTTTAATAAAGTAATTCTTAGTGAGGATGGGACTGATTTGATGATAACTTATATAGAGAATTTATCTATGGATACTAATACTATGGATATTACTTGTACTGGTATTCTAGGACTCTTTAAAAAGCGACTATATTCTGCTAATTTAGCAGGAGATTCTGCAACAGCTTTTGAGGCTATTTTAACAGCTACAAACGCAATAGATGATACTGGAATAACATTTGGAACGTCTGATGTTGTGGATACTATTACAGATGTTAAATTTAATAGAAGTACTATTCTCGCTGCTTGGTCAAAACTTGCTAATTTAGCGGGTTCAGAATTTATTATAAATGGGGATAAAACTTTAGATTTTTTACAAGAGATAGGTACAGACCAAAGTGCTTCTGTTGTTTTGAGATATAGAGTGACTCAGATTAATATGGCTACGCTTAATGAATTTTCAGTAGATGTTGAAGGGAAGGATATGACTAACAAAGTAGTAGGATTAGGTTCAGGAGGTATAACAGACGTACAACAAAGTGCGGCTAGTATAACTAAATATGGAGTATTAGAATCTTCAAAAAGTTTAATTCAAACAGATGATGCTACTGATTTAGCTACTGAAACTGCTAATTTTGTGGCTAATCATAAAGAAGAATTTTATGCTCCAAGTATTGTAGTAAACACTAGTAAAATTGATGCGAGTATTTTAGGAATAGGAGATACAGTTACAGTCGATTTAAATAATGGATTTATAGAAGTTAATGGAGCTTATAGAATTATTAAAAAAATGGTATCTGTCTCTAACAATTTAACAGAAGAAGTAAACTTAGAACTCATGGCCGTAGGGATAAATGTATTGCCTAATACACCCTTTGAAGATATAGTTAGTATCGAAGATAGAGTTAGTTTATTAGAATCTGAATTATAATATAGTATAGTTAATTTAACAGAAATCAATTATGTCAATTACATCATATTTATTAAATGGAAATGAGGCTAACAACAGTGCTAAAGAGGTTGGAGGCGGTTTTCAATTAATGGCTTCAGAAGGTGTTTTAAACACTTCGGGAACTAATCAAGATTTTGAAGTAACGGAAAGTGCAGTACCAGCAATGACTGTAGCAGTCGCAGATGGAGCGGTTCACGTACAGTATACGAAAGACGCAGAAACTTGGAAAGTTATTAATATCAGTGATGCAGTAGCTACTTTAAATATAACTGCTAATACTTCGGGTTCTAATAGGATAGACGCTGTTATTATTCACATGCTTCAAGATGCTCCTGATAATTTAAAGGATAACGTGGGAGAATTAGTAGTTATTCCTGGTTCAGGTATAACCGCTTTATTAGATGCGGATATTGATAATGCTATTGGAGATGCGAATTGGTATAGACTAGCTGATGTAACAGTTGCAAATGGAGCGGTTACTATATTAGATGCTAGTATAACTGATACGAGAGCTGGAATTGCTTTAGAAGGAATGGTAGACACGACAAACGATCAAACGGTTGGAGGAGTAAAAACATTTTCTTCTTTCCCTGTTACTCCTAGTACAGCCCCTACAACTAATTATCAGGCGGCAAATAAAAAATATGTTGATGATAATGTAGGTTCTGCTCCTGTGCAGGTTACATATACTGCTGAGGAAGCAATGGATATAGGTAAACCTGTTTCAGCTTCAAGTATTGCTGGACAGGCTTTAAATATGGTTAAAAATTCTTTAAATAATCCAGGAACAGTCGGAACTGTATCTGCAAATAATTGCGGTTTTACAGATGCTTGTAATATAGACGATAATGTTGCGGCAGTTATTTATACTAATAATACAGACAATAAAGTATATCTAGCAGGTGTTTCAGTAGACCCATATAAAGAGCCTACTATGGGAACCCCTGTAGAGGTACAAAGTGTTACAGCTAATCTCCTTAGAATATGTAAGGTTGGTACTAATAAAGTTGCGGTAATTTATCTTAGAAATGCTAACGCCACTTTATACTCAAGAATTGCTACCTTTGTAGGAACAGTTCCTACTCTTGGTGCGGAGTTAATCGTAAGTGCAATAGGAGGAATGGATACTGCTTACCATTATGCGGCAGATATTACGGCAATAGGTACAGACAGAATTGTGGTAGCTTGGAGAGATAATAATTTGGCAGATGCAGGAAGTATAGTAGCTTCTACATTAACTGGAACAACTATTGACGCGTATAGTGTTGTGCAAACTTTTGAAGCGGGTACTGTAAAATATGTATCTCTTTCAAAAAATAGTGCAACTGCTGGGGTAGTGTTTTATCAAGATGGAGGAGATTCTAATCATGGTAAAGGACATGCTTTTTCAATAGCAGGAACAGTTATTACATTAAATGGAACTCCTGTAGATTTTGAAACTAATGGAACTTGTCAATATATAGATTCTTCTTATATTGAGGATAATAATATTTTATTGACTTGGAATTATCTTACAGACGTTTTTGGAGCAATAGCTTCACTTTCAGGTTTGACTATTAGTTATGGAGCAGTGACTACTATTTATGATAGTGCTTCTACTCCTGCAAAGACTGTGAATGTGGTTATAGATACTACACATGCCTTTTTAGTCACTGAAGATGGTGGAACTAATAGTGGGCATTTATTTGATTTAACTTTAGATACTGCGGCTAATACAGTTACTAATGATGATAGATTAATTTATAACACTTTAAATAGTGGAGGTAATATTGAATATCCGTCTATAGCTAAATTAGGAGATCGTTCTCAGTTTATAGCTTTTTTCCAAGATGAGGATGATACTAATAAATTGAAGTGTGAGGCTTATCAGGTTTATGATAATTCTGACTCTTTAATTGGTTTTGCTTCCTCTACAGTAGTAGCTACTGATCCAATTGCTGTTAGAAGCAAAGGTGAAATGGATAATCAAACTGTCACATTAACCCCTGGTCTATCTGTATACGTACAAGGAGGCGGTGAGATGGGACACGCTGAAACAGATATTAGAGTAGGTGTAGCAAATGCTACTGATACTATTGATTTAGATATAGATAGAAAATTTTTAAACTTAGGTGTAGGTGATGGTTCAGATGGGCCTTTAGTAATAGCATCAGGAACTACTTATCTAAATTTAGGACAAGTATATAATTTCAGCTCTATAAGTCTTTCTGGTGGAGCTACTTTAGCTTTTACAGGAGATGAAGACGCTGCTTTAGTTAATTGTTTAGGGAATTGTACCTTAGCTGGAACTGTGGAACTTAGAAATTCAGTTACAGATCGTTTAGGTATTATAACACAAAGATTTAATTTAACTACTGGTGATGGCTTTAGCTTTACTGCTTCAGAAGGAGGAGTTGGTGGAGTTGGTGCTTTTGGAGGAGGGGCTGGTGGAGATGGTGATGCGGCTTCAGGTAGTCCTGGTACAGGAGGAGCTGGTGGAGCATTAAGTACTATTGGAGCAGACGGAGAAGGTGGAAACTCAACCGTTGGTGGAGGAGGAGGAGGCGGCGGAGGAGGAAACTTAGGAGTAGGTTCTGCTGGGTCAACTACTGCAAATGATAATGGAGGTAATGGGGGTACGCCTGGTAGTGGAAATGATGGCCCTGGAGGAGGGGGAGCTGGAGGAGCTATTAATAGTGGAAATGGGGGAACTGGTGCGGCGGGTGCAAGTACTGGGTCAGGAAATGGTTCTGGAGGGCAGGGAGGAGCAGGAGGAAATTCTGGTCCTGATGGAGGAAATGGAGGACTTGGTGGAACTGGGGGTAATAGTTCCGTTAATGCGCCCTCTATAGCTGGAGGACTTGCTGGA
>Ga0222679_1000018_pt1 | contig 71980 bp, 101 predicted proteins | sample AntAcemetagen939_FD_179843 | JGI IMG/M metagenome (GOLD analysis project Ga0222679, IMG submission 179843) | Saline water microbial communities from Ace Lake, Antarctica - #939 | ecosystem: Environmental > Aquatic > Non-marine Saline and Alkaline > Saline | place: Antarctica: Ace Lake...
AATATTGGCAAATAATGTTTCTGCCGATTTTGCCGCAGCATTAAAAGACCCCGCAGCTGGCACAGCAGGGCTTAGAACACTTGGAACGACTGCGGTAAAGGCTTGTGCTGGTAATGATGCGAGATTGAGTGATGCAAGAATTCCTATGGATTCTACAGTCACATATACAAAGATGGGAAATATCTTGGCTGGAGATGTCTATTTGGGAGGCTCTCTTGCAGAAGTTTCAACAACATCTGGAGCATATGCAAAAGTAAAAACATTGTATGTTGGGCATAAAGGTACGTATAGAATAAAATTTGAGATAAAAAGATCGACAACTGGAACTGCTTACGGAAGAATTTATAGAAACGGATCAGCTGTTGGGACAGTACAAACATCGACTTCTTATGTTTATGTTACTAAAAGTGAAGATATTAGTGGGTGGGCGGCTGGAGATGCTTGTGAGATATATTTGCACCATAATGGGAACTATCTTGTGTTTGCAAAAAACCTTAAAATATATTGTGATGGAGCAAGAGTTGTTTGGGAATAATCATACATAAAATGTAAATCATTAAAGAGGAAATGACATGACAGTACTTAAAAAAAATAGCGATCTTGATCCTTTAACGACTCCTGCCGATGGGGATTATCTCACAACCAGAGATGTGTCAGATACTACAAATAAGGCTACGGGTGAAACAAAAAGAATAACTGCAAAGAATCTAAACTTCACTACTGCTGAAACATTTAGTTGCTCTTCAGGATATAATATCAATTCTGTTTTTAATACTGATGTTAAAACAGGAAGCATTATAGTTTTCAGTCCAACTAATTCGGCGGCAGCATTAATAGTTAAATGCGGGCAAAACCTTAACCTTTAATTTTTAACAGGCTGTAGCGGCCTTTTAACCTTTAGTTATTTTTAAGGCTTTATTTATAGAGTTAACTACAAATAACTACAAATAACTACAAATAACTACAAATTAATAACCTTTTAAAATAATCTTAATTTTGACACCTTATTTTAGCACGTAACAGCTCACATTAAAAATAAGCTTCCTCACAGACCCTCAGAACCCTTTTTATTCTAAAATAAGGCCATTATGTCCCTTTATTATAAAATGCCTATATGAGTCTATTATGCCCCTTTATTTAAAAAACGCCCTAAAATCAATTTATTTGCAAATAAATGATAAAAAGGTCATTTAATCCTTTACAAGGCACTATTTGTATGTAATAGTTCACTTACGATAAGTTTAAATTGTTCTTTTACATAGGCAACAAAAGTTAGTAAAAACGGGTTTTTTAACAAAGTCGGGCACACCCATCGGAAGCCTTAAATAAGCTTGGATAGCCTAAAATGTCAAAAAGACCGTTTGGAAAGCTGAGTTGAATGAAATTTTTAGTTAAAACAGGCTTTTTTCTTGTTTTTTAAGAAATTTTCTTGTTTTTTGGAAATTCAGGTTTGGATATAGGGTGGCTGTCTTACCTCGCTACTTAACTTATATTCGCCCTGACCGAAAGAAAAATAGGAGGGCGTGTTAAGGCTTTAACCGGATTTTAACGTCGTTGTGCGGGAAATGATATAATTAATTTCTTTTTTGCTATAAAGGTATAGGGGCGACCCAATAATTACCAGCGTCAAAAGACAGTAGTGTCCGACAGCTAAAAAGTAAAAAATATAATTATATTTGACAGGTTAAATCAGCCTCCTTAATTAGAAGCGAACAAGTTAGCCATCACTCTTAAAATCCAGTAGAATTGCGGGTCTTTAAATTCCTTGGTTTGAAAATAAAAATTATAGACTTTATTATGTTAGTTTAATAAAGCAGGCTTTTTGTCTTTAATAATTTTTTATGCTAAAGTAAATCCATTAAGACATGCTGGAAACACCACCCCGAATAAGCTGAGTAAGGGTGCAAGGTGATGCAAAAAATCCTCCTCCTTTAGTGAGTCACGATTTGAGTGCCTACTCGTTTTAAATCGTGGCCTACTTAAAGCTTATAATATTATTTGTGGTTATTTGTAGTTAACTCTACAGCCTTTTATTATAGGTTTTAAGTAGGTAGAAACTTATAAATAAACTAATTAAATTAAGGAGGAAATATGTCAAAGCCAATTTTAAAATTAAGATATAAAAAAGATTATTGTGAATGGGTAGTTGTTTATTATGAAAATAATAAAAGAGTAGAAAGCAGATGTTATTATGCTGATGATAAGGCTGATGCCGCCAGAACAATGGATTTGATGCAAAAAGAAATTGATAATAAATTCAATTTTAATTTAACAGATGAAGAAGAAAGGGAATTGAATTTTTTAAAGGAATACAATAAATACCTTAATCCAGAAGGATTCTGGAGGCTTGCAATCTTATGGAAAACAAAAGATAATTTAGAAAAAATTAGAAAAAAGAATGGTATGTAAAATCCGAAACTCGGGCGTAGCCCGAGTCTGCATAAGATGGTAACTTATGTACTGATGAGGTAAACCAAAATAATTAATAAACATTTAAAAGGAGGATTATTATGAACAAGTTAGAAGGAACGGAAAATGTAAAGTATGAAGTAAAGGGAAATAAGCTTACACTGGAAATCAACTTAAAGCATCGTGGACAAACTACTCCAAAAGGAAATACAAGAATTTCATCGACCCTTGGGAACCGTGAAATCCCGGAAACTGGTGGTGCGATGATTGGTTTAAACATTTACACGAAAGGTAAATAAGGGTAAATAAAGGCCGAAACACTGGGGCGTAAAGCCTCGGTGTCTGTCTGAAATGGTATTCAGATACTGATGAGGCAACCAAAATTAATAAGGAGGATATATTATGACTTTGACTTTAGAAGAAGCAAAAAAATTAGAAATTGGACAAATACTATATCACACAATAAATAAAAATGCTGATGGTTCTTCTCAAAGATGGAGAGTCACTGGAAAAGTTAAGCGATGGAAACGGGCTCCTGAAAGAATTAAAGTTCCAATAAAAACCGGTCTTTACAATAATAGTTATTTAACAGAAGATGATTTGCATTTACTATCTAAAAAATGTATTTACTAACCGAAACTCGGGCGGAGCCCGAGTCTGCATAAGATGGTAACTTATGTACTGATGAGGTAAACCAAAATAATTAATAAACATTTAAAAGGAGGATTATTATGAAAGAAGTTAATAATGGTGAAACAATAGAAATCATTGTTGGTAAAAATGGTTATCCTGACAAGGTTAAGGTCGCGGATATAAAGGTTTACAATGAAATTAAAAAAGTTCATGCACTGCAAACCTTAATAAACAAGGCTGAAGAGCTTGAACAAAAGTTGGTTATTAAATCTGATTTTATTTGTGCCAGAGATGCTGTCGAATGTAACGTCTGTCATAAAAGAGTTGATATTAAAAGTGCTTTAAATCCTAATGGTCAGTGTAAAAAATGCGAGCGAGAAATTATAAGAGAGATTGCACAAAAGGCCGCAGTACTTGAGGAAGCAAAAAACTGGAAACAGCTTGAAGCCGACTTAAAAAAAGAAAATCCTGATTATTTTCTTAATGAAAAAAATACGAAAATAATCAGGAAATTTTATGAAGGTGAAAATAATGCTTCGGTAATGTTTTCTATATATAGAGAAGGCGTATATAGTAGAAGTATTAATTATCGGCAGACAGGCTATTCCTTAAAAATTGGTTGTAGTTTATATTCTTATTCTGCTGATAGGTTAAAAAAAGATTTTGGTGCAAAGAACTTAGCACAGAGTCTTCACAAAAGAATTGAGAAAATAATTCTTGAGATTACGAAAGCGGCAGAAAAGATGGCAATAAAGAGAGAAAAAAAGTCAACTTTTATTGAGAAGTTAATTGAGGCCTTCGGAATTACGAAAGAAGAAATCTTGAACCGTTACAGTCATTCATATGGTAGAAATCAACGAATGGTTGTTTTTGATGATTCGAAAGAAGTTCACTATAAAAAGTTAAAGGTGATAGCAACGACCGAAACAGACAATAAACTTTCTTATTCTATTAAGGGAATTGACAAAGAACTTAATATAAAACAAGTTAAAGATATTGCAAAACTTATCGATTCATTTTAAACATAACCGAAACTCGGGCGTAGCCCGAGTCTGCATAAGATGGTAACTTATGTACTGACGAGGTAAACCAAAATAATTAATAAACATTTAAAAGGAGGATTATTATGACAGCATTAAAATTTGGAAAATCACCAAAGGGAAGAGTACTTCATGTAGTAATTGATGGTTGCGCACTTTGCGACAAAAAACAGGCTGGTTTGATTGTGGACAAGAAAGCTTCTCTTAAAGATGTTAGCTGTGCGAAATGTAAGGCTTACAAAGTTTTTAAAGATACAATTGCAGAAGCTTTGACAAAAGGATTAAAAAAGGAAGTAAAGAAGTCTATTGCTCCTGTCAAGCCCATAATCAAGTCCGTTAAGAAGTCAAAAAAAGAAGTAAAAGAAGAAGTAAAAGAAGAAGTAAAAGAAGAAGTAAAAGAAGAAGTAAAAGAAGAAGTAGAAGGAATAAAAATTCCTTGCTTTGAAGCAAAACAAAAGTCAGGTGGAGTAGTTCAGATAATTCATATTCCATCAGGCTTTCCTTTCTTTGATAATGTTGACCAGGAAGTTTCCAAAAAAGCATTATTTCATTTGAACGAACTTGATATTTTATGGGAAAACAAAAATGAAAAAATACCAAAAGGATACGTTACGGCCTGTAGAAAAGCTCTTCGAACAGCTTATGACAGGGCGAATGTTACTCTTCCAAAAGGGTTTGAAGAAAAAAATGACCCTTTGAGAAAAGTAAATAAAAAAGTAAATAAAAAAGTAAATAAAAAAGTAATAAAAAGACGTGATAAAAAAGTAATAAAAAGACGTGATAAAAAAGCTGATAAGAAAGCTGATAAGAAAGCTGATAAGAAAGCTGATAAGAAAGCTGATAAGAAAGAATTAAAAGAACCAAAAGAAAAATCAGTAAGACAAAGAATCACTGATTTGATTAAAGAACAAATGATTAAGGGGATAAGTCTTTCAGAGCTTGTCGGCCTTTTGGAAAAGGAATTTAAGTTACCTACAAAAAAGGCAAATGGTAGAGTTAAGGGAAACATCCGTCGTTTTAAAAAAGAGGGAATGGAAATTACTTTGGTAATGACACAGAATGAAAGCTTCTACAGAATTAAAAAATCAATTTAATCTAATCCGAAACTCGGGCGTAGCCCGAGTCTGCATAAGATGGTAACTTATGTACTGATGAGGTAAACTAATTTAATAAGGAGGATAAAATATGAGTAAAACAGTGGAAATCATTGTCGGTAAAGATGGGGCGATAGAAGTTTCTGCTCATGGCTTTAGTGGTACTTCTTGTGAAGAAGCGACGGAGTTTTTAGATAATTTATTTAAAAGAACCAACACTGATTACAAGGATTGTTACTATGAAATCAACGAACGAAATATTCTCGTAGACCCTGTTCCAGAAGGGCACTGCGGCTAAAGGGGATTGCCATGAGCCATACATCAACATATGCTATTAAAGTAAAAGATGTCAATTTGTTTTGTAATGTTGCTCTAAATAAAGGGCACAAGGTTAATTTTTTGAATAGGTTAAATGAGCAGAGTGAGCAAACAGTTAAATTCTTTGGTTCCAATACTGTTCAGGCTGTTGCTTCTATTTCTCTTGATGGCTGGAGATATCCAATTGCTATTAATAAAGAAGGTCAAATTTCTTATGACCATTTTGGTTCTCAGCCTCATACGATGGAAAAGCTTGGTGAAGTTTTGCAAGAATATAGCACTAAACTTATTTTTCAAAACGTACCAATGGATATTGTAAAAAATTCCTTTTCTGAAAATATAAAAGAAACAGGGGCAGTAAAAATTACTCTTGTATGTTAAATTTTAAAGAGTAGAAAGGACAAGTATTATGGTAGAAATTAGAATCATAGCAGCAGTAGTTCACAAAAAAACAAATGAAGTTGAAATTGTAATTGAAAAGGTCAAACACGAATCAAAAAAGGCACTTGTTTCTTTTTGGATAGACTGTGAATCGGAAGTGATTATAAGAAAGCTTTAATCCGAAACTCGGGCGTAGCCCGAGTCTGCATAAGATGGTAACTTATGTACTGATGAGGTAAACCAAAATAAATAAATAAAAGGGGGATTATTATGAAGAAGATTATAAATTATTTGCGTGCAGGATTTCCAGCCTTTTGGTTAAAAACTTCTGAACCAAATAGAGTACGAAAAAATGTCTATGAAATGCTCCGTTCTTTTGAAAGAAAGGATGGGGGAAAGTATGAAATTATGGAGTGGACATGTACTGCTGAACCGAACCCAATGAAGACCTTAGAGCAGTTTAATAATGCAGAAGATTTTACTCTTTTGTTTGCTTATAACTTTCATTGGTATGCGGATAAACCACAGATAATTCAAACTATACAAGATAACCTTGCTTCATGGGCAAGCGCAGGAAAGGCAATTATTTGTGTTTCTCCAGTGGAAAAGATTCCGTTGGAATTACAGAAAGATTTTTTGTTGCTTAATTTGCCATTGCCAAATGAAGTAGAGATATCAGACGCCATTAACCATGTCGCTCCAAATTCAAAGGTAATTCCTAAGGGTGACAGTCTTACTCGTTTAATATCGTCATGTAAGGGGTTTACAAGAGTGGAACTGGAACAAATCTTGGCCTTGTCTTTTGTAGAAACAGAAGGCAAATCATTTTCAAGAAAAACTATTAATGATTACAAGGCTATTACAATTCGCAAGACTGGTTTTCTTGATGTCTTGGAACCGACCACAAATTTTTCAAATATAATCGGGTACAAGAATATTAAGAAGTTTATTATGGGAACAATTAATAATCCAAAGTCAAAAGGAATTATGACGATTGGTCCTCCAGGATGCGGCAAGACTGCTCTTATGAAAGCAGTTGTCGGCGAAACAGGAAAGTTTGGATTATCTATCAATATGGGAAAATTGTTTAGTAAGTATCAAGGAGAAACGGACAGTAATATAGATACTGTAATTAATCTTATTACGGCAATCGGTGATTGCCTTGTTCTTATCGATGAATTTGAGAAACAATTTGCTGGTTCGGGGTCAGACGGTTCATTGGATAGTGGAACTACACGAAGAGCGACAGGCCGTTGGCTTGACTTTCTTCAAGATCGTCCAAAAGGGGTTTATATTGTTGGAACAGCAAATTCCTTTTCTGGTATTCCTGGAGAATATATCAGACCAGGTCGTTGGGATACATCTCCATTTTTTATTGATTTGCCGACAGATAATGTTAAAGATGAGATTTTAAAATATTATGCTAAGAAGGCCGGATTAAGTCTTCCAAAAAGATGGAGAAGGGATTTAATGAAGGATTTTTCAGGGGCAGAAGTTGAAGCATTAGTTCATATCGCTGATATGAGGGGAATTGGTTTTGAAGAAGCTGTTAAATGTATTATACCTCAGGCCAAAACAATGGCTGAGAATATTAACGGGTTGCGGGATTGGGCAAAAGGCCGAACAATCCCTGCTGAGGAAATCCAGTTTAATAATGGCAAAAGGCAATTAGATATTTAATTTTAATCTTAACCGAAACTCGGGCGTAGCCCGAGTCTGCATAAGGTTGTTCCTTATGTACCGATGAGGTAAACAATTAATAAGGGGGATATTATGGAAAAACCGAAAGAAACTCCGACAGTAAAACTTGTTGGGGAAAGCAGCAATGTCTTTGCAATTATGGGAGTTGTTACTAAAGTCTTAAAAGACGCTGGTGCTGATAAGGAATATATTGACCAGTATTTAAAAGAGGCAATGGACGGAGATTATGACCACCTGCTTGGCGTAACAATGGAATATGTTAATGTTACTTAAGAGGAAATAAAATGAAAGAGTTTAAATGTCTTTATTTTGGTCAATTCAATTGGTATGGAGAAGTTCATAAAATTTGGACTTCTGCAAAAAATTCAGTAATTGCTCACAGACAATTCATTGTCCAATTAGCAAGAACATTAAGGGTATCTGAAAGTAAAGTTCGATATTATTTTAATGGAGATAAAGATAATTATAAAATTACAAAAGATGAGAGGTAAGGAACAATGCTAAAACAAATGCTTAAAGAATTATGTAAATATTCTTCGATTCTTATTTTAATCGTTTTATTTCTTTTTTTAATTCTTTATTAAAAGAGGATATCCGAAACTCGGGCGTAGCCCGAGTCTGCATAAGATGGTAACTTATGTACTGATGAGGTAAACCAAAATAAATAAATAAAAGGGGGATTATTATGAAAGAGAATCAATTAAAAGAAGGTGTTTTTTGTAGTTTGAAAATGGGTCGTTGGGATGCTATTATTAAGATGCCAAGTAAACATTTTGGTAAAAGAATACCACGCGAAATAGTTCGAGCAAGACAAGATATTATTAGTGACAGAACTTACCTTAAAGATTTGAGTACGATTCGTAGGTCGGCTAAAGGCTTGCTTCTTCGGAATTCTTTACCTTTTCCAATTGATAATGTTTTCTGGATTCCAAAAGAGAAAATTGTTGAAGTCGATAAAAAACTCAACGAGTTTCGAGAGGAGTACAAAAACAGAGTGAAGATTTTGTGCGACAATATAAAAGAAATGGAAAGTAATTTTCAGGAGCAGTATCCTGAATTTTATGACAAAAAGAATTATCCATCAATTCCAGGAATCAAAAACAAGTTTTATTTTTTCTGGAACTTTTTACATTTTGCCGCTCCGTCTAAAGAAGCCAAGACCCTTTCGCCTGCCCTTTACAAAAGGGAACAGGAAAAGTTCACGCAAATGATTTCCAAAATGGAAGAAATGACGATCAATGTCGTGGGAAATATGCTGTTCAAGCGAATTGAAAAATTAGCTGGACAATGCGACAGTGGTAAAATCAATGCTGGTACGGTCGGGTCTATTAGCAAGTTTCTAAAAAGATGGGATGGCCTGTGGAAAGATCATGTAGACGAAAAAAAGTTACACACTATTATGAAAGATTTACAAAAACAGATGAGGGGGACAAGTGCTGAAAGACTTAAAGGGAATGAAGACTTTCGAAACAAGCTTGGCAATAAGTTAGAAAAGATTATTGGAAGCCTTCAGAAAATCCCCGACTTTAAGTTAAAAAGAAAACTTGATATATAATGGATAAGGTTTTCAATTCGCTTCAACTTCACCCAAACCACTTCAAATACTTGGTTTGGGTGAAGTTGCTTGTAGGAACCTTTCGTTACAAGGACTCAATGAATAAAAAGCTTTACTTTATATTAAGAATATATTAAGAATCATTTATTATTTTAATCTTTTAAAGAGGATATAATCGCGTAACAAAAAGGAGGCGTAATGTCAAAGTTAGCAAAAAACAATTTATTCAAATGTATATATTGTACTTTCTGGTCTAAGTCTGCCGTTATAAGAAGAGATACAGACAGCGATTCTTCTAAGAAATCTAAACATCGTATGATTACTCGTGTTTGCCCTATTGCTAAGAAAAACATAACAGCCGATTCGAATAGCTGTGAATATTTTTCTCCCTCAAGCAATTTTTATTGTGATAAAAATAATTGTTTCATGCCCTTTATCGCCTGTCTAAATAGACGACGAAATCAAAAAAGTTTCGATGGATTTAGTAAGTGTTCTAAGTGTAGACAGTTTGATAGAGATATCAAATTAATTATAAGAACCTATTGGCTCAATTGTAAAAAAATATTAATTCCTAAAGGATTTGCGAAAGAGAAAGAAGTAGAAGAAGTAGAAGAGGAAAAACATATAAAGAGAAGAAGTAAAAAGCCTACACCACCCGAGTCAAAAAAACAGCTTAAGAGAAGAAGTAAAAAAATTGAGGAGCCGAAAATAAAACCAAAAAGAAAAAAGCTAAAAAGGAGGAATAAGAAATGATTCTTTTTATCAAAATTTTAATAGCCTTTCTAATTGGAGTAATAATTGCTTCTATAATCAACTACGGAATTAATTTTATAATGGATTCTTATTACCGAAAGAAGCAAATTAAAAGATGGAAGAATGCAACCAGAATAGAGAGAGAAGAGTATAAAGAGGAGTATGGTTATTATCCACCAGGATGGTATTGCTAAAACAAAAGGAGGAAACTTATCATGATGCAACAAAAAGTAGAAGTAATGAACTTTAATCGGGAAAGGAAAGAAGTAGAATTAAAAGACTTTTCAATTGGTCTTTCTTGCCATACTTGTGGTTCTGTAGATTGCATTTTACGAATTGATGCTTGTAGAACTCCGGCATATAACGACTTTCTGTGTTCTCTTGTATGTAAAAACTGTGGGAGTATCGAAGTCATTGATGCTTAAAGAATAATCTTAAATAGCTTTAAGTTGTAGAGTTAACTTCAAACAAGAAAGAGGAGAAAATACAATGCCAAAAAAAGTTGTAAGTGCTAATTATCTATCTGCTTATGAAATTCTGTTCGGTCAATGGCTTCGAGTTGACCCCTGTGACTACTATGAAGAAGAAGAAGATGGTGCTCCTTTATATAATAATGAATTGACCCCTGTTGCCCTTCTTCTAAAGGAAGAATCATGGCGAGATTTAAGTCATGAAGCAAAAGAAATGATAACCGTAATTCTTAATTCTCCTGCAGAAATATTAAATTTAATGTCTACTTCCAAAACCAAAAGAATAACAAAAAGAAATGTCAGAAAATATTTTTATAATGTCTGGAAAAGTACATTCATTACAGACTTAACGATTAAAGAAATATCGGGATGGGTTGATGGATTATAGAAGGGATAAAATGGAAACTAAACCAACAATAGAAATTCTTGACGTAGTTCATTGTAAAGCAGATTTGAAAGCTCGAGAATTATTACTTCCAATTTTAAAGTACGAATCGACTATGTGGAAGAAAACTCGTTATGGAGGAAGAAGTCCTAAAATAGTTTCTTCGCATCTTATTACTGGTAGACAAGGAACTGCAGGAACTTTCTTAACTGGATTACTTCCAAGAATTAAAAAAGAGTTAGGAGATAAAATAAGTATTGTTGGTCAGGAAGAAAAGATTATTCCAAATAAAAAAGCTCATGTTCCTGGGATAGTCTTTCGCCCTGACCAGAGCAAGGCATTAAGGAAAGCCAGAATAACTCCTCGGGGGAAAATTGTTTTTCCAACCGGAAGTGGAAAGACAATTATTGCATTGGGGATAATGTCTATGTTTCTTAATTATAGAATATTATTTTTGTGTCATACTACAGATTTAATAAGCCAAACAAAGATAGAAATCGAAAAGAGATTTGATTCTAATTTTTATATTATCGGGGCTGGGTACAAAACCAAGTGGGAGAAGTTCTGTAATTTAAAAGAAGTAATTGTGCTGAGTACTATACAAAGCTTTTCTAATATCCCATCAAAAAAATATAGTGCCTTTTTTGATTTGGTTATTATAGACGAAGAGCATCATCTCAATTCTCTTGATAGCCAATATGGTAAGGCCATGTCTTCTAATCTCGCTCCTCGAAGATACGGGCTTACCGCTACCGAATCAACAGGGCAGAAAGAAAAACTTATTAATGAAGGATTGCTTGGTCCGGTCATTTCTGAATTAACGATACAGGAAGGGATCAAGAAAAAAATAGTAGCAAAGCCCGAAATTAAATTAGTACCTGTACCTTTTGATCCAAAGATAAAAATCGAATGTAAAAATAAATATGTGAATTACTATCAGTATGGGGTCATAGAAAACGAAGCTCGCAATTCGCTTATCGTTAATGAAGTACAAGAGAGTCTAAAGAAAAAAGAGATAGTACTAATCATAATAGAAAGAACAGAGCATGGACGTATTCTAAAAAAAATGTTAAAATATAAACATATAAAGGTTCGTTTTGTTTATGGTGCTACGGATAAAGAAGTTAGAACAAAGATAAAAGAAAGGTTGAAGTCTGGAAAATTAAGAGTTGCAATCTGTTCTCGTATATGGAAAGAGGGAACAAACATTCCTTCTCTAAATAAAATCATAAATGCTTGTGGGGGAAAAGAAGAAAAAGGAGTTATACAATCTATTGGTAGAGGGCTTCGTATAACAGAAAATAAAACCACCGTAAAATTAGTTGATATGTTAGACCCTTATCCTTACCTTGCCGAGCATGCTATTGAACGAATACAAGTTTATATAAACCAAGGCTGGATATAAAGGCTGGATATAAAGGCTGGATATAAAATGGAAATAAAAGAATTCTTTGACGACCACGATATTAGATACTGGGAAGACGGAAAGAATGTTGGACGGGGCTGGATAAATATCCAATGTCCTTTTTGTGATGATACAAGCAACCATATGGGAATAAGATTAAAAGACCTTTATGTTTCTTGTTGGAGATGCGGGCACCATAATTTATTTGATTTGATAAAAGAATTGACTGGCCTTAATAACTACGAAACGAACAATATAAAAAAGGCATTATCTCCAGAGGAAGGTAGCAATCCTCCTTTAGAACAGAGTACTTCACCAATACTTAACTTAAGAGCCACTCTTCCTCTGGAGTCTACAACATCATTTTCTAAAAAGCATATTGCCTATTTAAAGAAAAGGGGATTTACTCCACCAGAATCTTTTATTGAAAAATATAAATTACGGGCGGTTCATGAAATAGGAGATTATAAATTTAGGATTGTGATTCCGGTTTATATGAATAGAAAATTGGTATCGTTTAGTACACGAGATATAACAGATCTTCAAGACCCAAAGTACTTGAGTAATTCTCTTATTGAAGGAATGAATATAAAGCATGCTGTTTATAATTATGATAAAATAATTCCTAACTCAGATATTATCTTAGTAGAAGGACCGCTTGATGTCTGGAAGTTTGGTGTAGGTTCTTGTTCTTTGTTTGGAGTTTCTTGTACTTCAAAACAAATCATCGCTTTAAAAAATAAACGTATTAGAAATTTATTTATTTTATTTGATAATGATTTGACAGGAGAACGGGGTGCAGAAAAAATTTCATCTATGTTATTGCCTATTGTAAAGAAAATAGAAATAATAAGTTTGACAGAAGTAAATGATCCAGGAGAACTTTCGTTAGAAGAAGCAGAAATAATAAAATACAAATTGGGGATAAAATAAAAAAACGAAACTTCTTATTGACCTTTTAAGCGGCATTAAAAATTTAGGTTAAGGATATATATTAAAAAAAGTAGAAGTAAGGTTATTTCAGTCAATGCGGAAGCCTGATATATGTTTATAAGTTAAATCTAAACCTTAAAAACAAGCTATCGTAAAACAAAAGTAAAAGAAGTAGAAAAGAAGTAGAAAAGAAAGGAGAAGTAAATGAAAACAAAGATGGATATAGACCGGCATAAACGATGCTTAAGAAATTAAATTAATTACACAGAATATTTAAAAAAAGAACGGAATAGATTACAAGAGAAAATAAACTATCTGGAGAAAGACCAATTTTTCTATGAGCATCAAATAAAAACTGCGATTGAAAAAAAGAAAACGGGTTTTGATAGAGAGATTTTTAAAAAAGAAAGTCAAAACGAATTAAAAAAATAAAATAAAAATGCGAACGAGGGAATATACAAATAAAAATGGCATTGAGAGGAAGAACATCTTTATTTATAAAGAATCCAATTAGTTGAAGAGGACATTCAAAAGCTCGGTCACGAAAAAACCTCCATGCTTGTCCCTATATACCTGCGCCCGCTCGTAAAAAATAAATAAATAAGCTACGCTTATTTTATTTTTTTATATTAAATAATAATAATATAATTACTATATACTAATATATTAAAAGAACCACTCGCTTCGCTCCGTGGTTCCACGATTTTCGCTTTCGCTCCAAATCGTGTTTCTAATTTTTTATTTGTTTGAATAAAGGAGTAAATAAAAGAAGGAAAAATAAATTATGAAAAAACAAAATGATTTAAAACTTAGAGTAATTCCACCATTAAATGTTTTATTAAAAGAACCATTAATTGGCAGTGGAAAATTATCAAGAAGAATAACAGTAAAACCTTTTAAATTCAAAAATGGGAAAATGGGAAAATGGGAAAAGAATATTTCTTATACAAATATGTTTCATTCAAAAAATAATTATTTTCCTACTTCCGGATTAAGGAAAAATACTTCTAAACCAATTAACTTTGAAACTTCTTCTGCGAGGATAATTTTTTATTACTGGAACAATATTGGACATCCGTTTATTCATCATAGACCAGAATTAAATAAAACCACATCAATTGCTTTAGAAAGAATAAATAAAAATTTTAAAAAATACGGAAAAGAAAAAATACTTTTTAGCATTGATCTTTTATCAAAAGTATTTAATGCTGATTGGTTCAAATACAGAATCCTTTTTTCTAAAAGAAAAATAAGTCTTCCAGATTTTTTTAGATACGATAAAAATAAAATGAGTTTTTTTAATAAAAATGATTCTGGAATTCCCGTGTCTTGGTTTCAAGAATGTTTACGTGGAGAAAGTTATCTTTCTGAAAAATACACGATAAAGATAAAAGATAAATATCCAGATATTACAAAAAGGATTAAGGCTATTTGGAAGGAATTTATAAAATATGATAAAATAAATACTGGCGATATTAATCAATTTGTTTTATGTAGTAAAAAGCTTTTCTCTTTTGGTGAGAAAAATAAAATTGATTGTCTTGTTCTTATAGATCTTATTGACGGGATGTTGAATAGGGCAAAAGACTTTAAACCAAAGCATGCTGGTTACCTCTCCAATAAAATTTTTTGGGAACAACAAATTCCTAATGAACTTGTTAGAACTAATCTTGTTTTAGATAGGAGTAAACTAATTCTATGATTATGAGAAAGAAAGTAGAAGACAATTCTGAGTTTTTAGTTTTGTCATATATGATCATGAATACTTCCGTACTTTTTTCCGGCTATTCCAGATATAAATCGGGACAGTTAAAAACGAAACACTTTACAAAATATTTTCAACCAATCTTCCGTTGGTTGATTAGATACCATGCACAACATCATAAAGCACCTGGGCGTACAATCCAAAAAGTCTTTGAAGAGAAAAAGAAAAATTTATCAAAAGGGGATTGTGAAATAATAGATGATTACTTAGATCGTCTTGCTGAAGAGTTTATTCTTTATCAAGAAGATTCGGTCGATCCTGCTTATATTCGTAATGAAGTTTTGTTAGACTTTATAAGAAAGAGAGAAATATCTGAAAGAATATTGAAGGCACAAGATAAGATAGACAAAGGACAATACGAAGAAGCAGAAAAAATTGTATCAACGTATCCTGTATTAAACAAGAATGAAGAAGATGAGACCCTTGGGACGATTATTCCATACTCAAGCGAAGATCTCGTTAATCATGATGAATCTCATAGTGCGGCTGACGTTGCTTTTCAGTTTGATGGTGATTTGCATCACATGGTTGGTTCGCTTAATAGGACATGGCTTGTTGCTATAACGGGAACAGAGAAAACCGGTAAGAGTTATTTTCTTCAGGAAATGGCTTTTCAGGCGGCACTTTATCAAAGGAAAAAAGTTCTAATAATAAATCTGGAACTTGGCGAAAGTATTGTTAGAAACAGAACAAGAAGAAGGCTTACACTTACTACAAATAAAAAGCGGTCACAGAAAGTAATCTATCCAGTTTTTGATTGTGAAAATAATCAGAATGGGACTTGTAGAATTTTAAGTACCTTGAAAAATAAAAAAGGATTATTTAAAGATAGTACGGAAGTTGTTGACTTTATGAATCGGGAAGGCTGGAAAGTTTGTACTCAGTGCAGAAACGATCCTAATATTCGCAGAAATGCTGCTTCTTCTAAAAGATTCATTCCTACAATTTGGTTTGACAAAACAAGAATTATGCCAATATCAAATGGAAGAGTTGCTAAAGCCATTAATAGAAATAGAATGACTGGGCTTTCTAATTTAAGAGTAAAATGCTTTCCGAGATTTTCCGTTACTTTTGATGAAGTTTATGATTATGTTCGTCGTTATGTTGACAGAACTGGTTGGGTTCCAGATATAATTGTTTTTGATTATTTGGATATTCTTGCACCTGAAGCTGGTAATTTACAGGAAAGAATTGATGTTGATAGAAAATGGAAGAAGGCCGCAAGAATGGCAGGAGAAATGAACTGTCTTGTTCTTACTGCTGATCAAGCTACAAAAACCAGTAGAACTCAGTATGCTTTAGATCAGATGTCAACTTCAGAATCTAAAACAAAAGATTCTCATTTAGATGTTCGCCTTGCAATTAATCAAACCGATGATGAGAAAGAATTGAATATCACAAGAATGAATGTTTTATTTCATAGGCATATTATGTTTAGTGTTAAACACGAAGTTCTTATAACACAGAGGCTGGTTACGGCAGAACCAATGGTTGACAATTCCAGACTTTTCTTCCGTGGGAAAAAATATAGATTATCTGGAACTTCTTTTTAAAACGTGTTATAATATAAATATTGGAGAAATTGATGGGGTGGTAGAATTGGTAATGCACGATCCACAGGGTCGATCTGATTGGTTCAAATCCGGCGATATTCTTTAGGCAAGCAGTACGGGTTCAAATCTCGTCTTCATTAGTTCCTCTATTAATTATTTTTTAATTAGCTGTAACTTTTTTTTAAAACGTGTTATAATATAAATGTTGAGAAAATTGCTAAGGTAGCGGGATTGGTAAACAGGATATTTTTCAGAATATCTTTTCGAAGTGTTTATCATTGGTAACCGATTCTATAATAACCAAAAGTTTGTAAGTTTGCTATGGAGTATGAAGGTGGAATGGAGCGAAAGCGTTGAAGCGATGAAGCCGAGAGGACTAACAAAACTTATTGCAGGTTCGAATCCTGTTCTTAGCAATAACAAGTTGATTGTGGAAAGACCAGGTAGGGTAGAAAAAATCTTCTTAAAGTAAGAAAGGAGGTTGCTTATGATTGATTGTTAGTTACCAGTTTTTGTTAAATTAGTTGTTGATTGTTAAATTGATGGGGTAGCTCAAATGACTGGTCAAAGTAAGAATTGAGCAGAGCATCTGGTGATGCACTATGGTGGTTTTGTCACCGGAATATATAGGTTCGAATCCTATTCCCATCAATAAATATTCAATAAATACGAGGAGGGAAGAATAAAAATTTGTATGGATTGTTCGGAGTATAGGGAGTATAGTTTGTAACATTACTAATTATTTTTTATTAAAAGGAGTTATTCAATTATGAGTAAAGTAGTTAAAAAAGAACTTGGCAGCTTTATCAAAAAACTTAATAAGTTAAAACTGGCTGACAAGATTGGAACGAGGGGTGATGTTGGGGAGATGCAGGAAGAGTTCATTTCGGCCATTGAGGAAATTGACGATGCTGGTAAGGCCGACAAAGTTGATAAAGAAATAATTGATTATTATGAAGGACTTCTCGAAGAGGGCGAGGCCGAGAAAGAACCTGAGAAAGACGGTAAAGATGGTGAAGATGAAGTTGACCTTGACGAGTTAAAAGAAGAACTTGAGGATATGTCATTTAAAGAGTTAAAGGCATATATCGAAGAAGAAGACCTTGAACTTGAAACGAAAATTACAAAAAAGAAAGTTGATGATATTATCGAAGAAATTCTGGAGTTGGCTGGCGAAGAGGGCGAGCCCGAGCCTAAGGAGAAAGATAAGAAAAAAGATAAAAAGGCTGACAAAAAGAAAGACAAAAAGAAAGACAAAAAGAAAGACAAAAAAACTTCTAAAGTAAAAGGCAAACTTCCAAAAATGCTTTTAGAAGCGATCGAAGAGGGTGACGCTACATGGGGTAGTCTGGCCGAATTGGTTGCTGACGAAAAAGATAAAGAAGCGGAGAAGTGTATGGGTATAGTTATTCGGGTAGTTAGCCGAAAGATATCCAAGGTTGTGCCTATTGTTTTGACTATGTCGGGTGATGAAACGGAAGCTACTTTTAAATTATCAGAGGAGGAATAAGCTCAGTTAAATATAAGTTAGCATAAAACCTTTAGTTAATAATACAAGAGCGTCAGAGCTTATCTCATAGCCTCTGACGCTCTTATTCTTGTATGTTAGGAGGGCAATAATAGTTATGGCAAAAACATTAAAGAAAAAAGATAATATTTTCAAAACGAAATCTTTCCTTAGAATATTAAAGGAAATTTATTTGGGCGGATTGTTAGAAGAATGTATGGTATCTATAAACTATGGGAGGGCAAAAGTAGAAGCAGTAGATATTACCAATTCCCTTATCGTTATTTGTAAGGGTGCTGTTGCTTCTAAAGACGTAAGCGGCCAGTTAGGACTTGGAAATTTAGATCTTCTTATTAAGTTCTTATCTTCAGTAGAAGACCAGAAACTCTTTTTTAAATACAAGAAGGACGGGTCAAGCTTTGAACTTTCAAGAAAAGATAAACGAAGAAAACTGAATTACTTATTAACTCAGCCAGAACTAATCGCTACTCAGTTACAGGTAGATGAGGATTCTGATGATAAGGAAGACCCTTACTTAAAGATGAAGAAGATGATGGAGTATAATGTAGAATTATCTGCTTCATTCATGAAAGATTTTCTTACGTATATTGGCCTGTTAAAAACGAAGGATGTCGTTCTTGAATTTGATGGGGCTGAGGAAATTGCTTTTATTTGTGGTGGATCAAATGACCATAAGTTTGAATTGGTATTAAGTAATGAAGTAGAAGGAGATGAAGTAGACCCATTTAGTCTTAAGGTTAACGGAGAACATCTTGCTCGAATTTTTAATACGATTGGTTTTGATGAAGATGAACCACCAGTATTATCTTTTGCAGAAGAGAAACTTATAATGATAGAAGCTGAAGGTACGGTTTGGGCTCTTGTTCCGTTAACTGATTTGGAAAATGAAGATTAAGGAGAAAAATCTTGAAGAATCTTATATGGTACGAAAAGTTTCGGCCTGACAGTTTATCTTCAATGACCTTACCACTAAAGGCAAAGAAAATATTTAGAGAATATATAAGAGAAAAACAAATTCCTCATGTACTTTTCTATGGACCGCCTGGAAGTGGTAAGACTACATTGGCTATGATTCTTTTGAAAGCAACTGCTTCGAGGAAGTTAATTCTCAATGCAAGTAGTGGTGATCGAGGAATAGCAACAATTAAAATAAAAGTAAAACAATTTGCTACTGCCAAGAGGACAAGTTCTGATAAATTGAATGTCGTTTTTTTAGACGAAGCAGACGGTCTTACTTTTGATGCACAAATGGCATTGAAAAATACGGTAGAGACCTACTATAAAAATTGTCGTTTTATATTTACTTGCAATCATATTGACATGGTCATTCCGGAGATTGCTTCCAGATGTATTCCTTTTCAGTTTGATACTTATCCTAAGGACAAACTTCTTATTCATCTTAAAAAGATGCTGGACAAAGAAGGGATTAAATATAAAGAAAAAAGTATTAACAGGATAATAGAACTTTGCTATCCCGATATCAGGTCTATTATTAATCTTCTTCAGAAAAATAGTATCGGCAAGAAGCTTGAAGATTCCGAAGTCTTGATAGACCTGAATTTATTTAGAGAATTTTTATTAGACGGGAACTTGTTTAAGATAAGAGAAATATTTAATGGGAAGATGGATTTTGTATGGGTGTATAAATATCTGTTCAATATTTTTATCCCTGAGTTTTTGGATAAAGATGTTAAGTCTGAGGCGGCAATTATTACTGCTGGCTATCTTTATAAAGATAGGACTGTTCCAGATAAGGAAATCAATTGTACCGCTTGTTGTCTTGAGTTAATGGATTTAATGGAAGTAAATATTTCTTTTGGATAAAAACAAAATGAAAAAGAAAAATAATAGCAATAATAGTTTTGGTATAGCAAGTGCTCTTTTTACAAAAGAAGAAGTGAAAGTACAGAACGAATTTATGGTTAACAGAATTCTTTCTTTTCAGAAAGGAACCATTTTGTTTTCTATCGATATGAATAGGTTCGTATCTCGTCTGCCGTCTTGGGCAAGAGATACTCTTTATAATTTAGGGGTTCCAAAACAAAAGAATGCACCATATCTTAAATATCCCAAGAGGAAGAAAAAACAGAATCCAAAACTCTTAGCCAAGATTAGTAGTACTTTTTGTTGCAATGGATATCATTCGCAACAAATAATTGACATTCTTAAAAGGCATAAAGGGAAGCCACCAGAATCTTATTATGGATTAAAGAAAGGGGAATGAATGGACATAACGAAGTTTGTCAATAAAAGAAGTAAGGAAGAAAATCAAATGATAAGATTTGAAAAGATGATTCTTCCTTCTACTACAAAGCAAGAACAGAGAGTATTGGAAATGCATCTTTTAAAACCAATGCCGATTCCAAAGTACAAGGGGACTAAAACAGGGATGTCAAATTTCAAGAAGCGAACTCTTTTCTTTTCTTTTCCCAGTCCCGATTTTATTAAGAGGTTGGGGAAGATTGTTACTATAAATTCTTACATAGAAAATAATTGTCACGAAGTATTATTTTTAACGGAGCTGATTCGCTTGATAGAGGAAGGAAGAATTAAATGGGATGGCAAAAAGTATTCTTTCAGAACCCGTAGGGGAGGCAAGATAAGGTTATGAAAAAAGAATCGTTTGATGATTTAAAAAAGAAAGTAACAAGAGACTCTCAGGAATTTATTCGAGAAAATAGGGGGATGAAAATAGACAAATCCAGAACTTATATCAGTCCGAGAATAAGTTCTGAGTTTATGGATTGTTCTTTACCGATGACCTTCGACCAATATTCTTATTGCTCGATGGGGTGTACATACTGTTTTGCATATTATATGAAAAGCCAAAATCCAAGCTTTTCTCATAAGTTACATTCTGTAGACGAGAAGAAGCTTGTTGCTACTATTAAGGGAAAGCCTCCAACAAGTAGACTCAAGGCAATGCATAAGAACTTTTTTTCTAAGAGGTTTGTATTTCATTGGGGTGGTCTTGCTTCTCCTTTCTGTAATTTTGAAAAAGTTAATGGAGTCGGGTATAAGATTGTTTCTGCTTTGGGAAAAGAAAGCTATCCAACTCTTTTTAGTTTTAAGGGATCGGCTGTTTTCCGTCCGAACTTTGAGAAGTTATTTACAAAATATGCACATCAAAAGAATTTTGCTTTTCAGGTATCTATTGTTTGTCCTTCAGATGAAATGAGTAAGCAAGTAGAAATAGGAGTCCCTGTTACGAGCAGAAGGATAAAGGCATTAAAACATTTATCAGATATGGGGTACTATACCGTACTTCGTCTTCGACCTTTTATTATAGGAATTTCTGATATTGGTCTTGACGATTTACTTCATCAAGCAAAAGAAGCGGGAATAAATGCGATAAGTACAGAGTTCATGGCAATTGACCAAAGGCATAATGAGCATATTGCTAAGAGGTATAAATGGCTTGGAGAATTAACAGGAACAAAAGATTTGTTAGAATATTTTAAAGCATTAAGTCCAAGTGAACGAGGCGGATACATGCGACTTAACAGATTAGTGAAAGAGAAGATTGTAAAAAAGATGTATACGTTTTGTGTAGATAATGATATTTTATTTTCATGTAGTGACCCCGACTATAAAGAGTTAGGGATGTCTGGTTGTTGTTGTGGGTTGCCTGATACCTATAAAGAGAATAAGGAAATGGAAAATTGGGGAAAGAGCCAATTGACTTACGCCCTAAAAGAAGCCAGAAAAAAATTTCATCGTGATGGTAAAATTGTTCATTTTAAATTTAGCAAAGTTTTTGATCCAAAGGAAAGTCCATTTTTAAGCGACTCTACTTTTGGTCAGGATCATATTGGTGTTACAGGAATGACTGCAAGTCAGAGGCGAGGTATAACGTACTTAGATTTTGCAAGGGAAACGTGGAATAATCTCAGGTCTCCTGGAAATCCAAGAAATTATTTTCATGGAAAAATGATGCCTATTAGAATGGACGAAGAAGATAATTATGTTTACGTCTATAATCCAAGTGAGTACGAGGCCAGATGGGTAAAGGAAGGAATTGATTTAACGAAGTAGAAGAAGTAGTAGGGGAATTAAAATTATGAAGATAGCCATATATATACCAAGCCATAGAAGACCAGAAAAACAAAGAACCTTTAATTTTATACCTAAAAGATTAATAAAAAATACTTTCATTGTGGTTGATAAAAAAGATTTTAAAAGATATAAAGAACTATATGGGTCGAATGTTATAGAATGTCCTGAGAAGGGGATATGTAAAACAAGACAATGGATTCTTGAGAACAGTAAAAGGAAATATGCATTGATGTTAGATGATGATATGGATTTTTCTGTTCGTAATAAAGAATTAAAATTGCATAGGTGTAGTCCTAAAGAATTTGCTGAGATGGTTATGCTCCTTGAAGGCTGGCTCGAAGAGGGATTGGTACATGTAGGAATAAGTCAAAGATTCGGTAACAATAGAATAGAGGAAGATTATCTGGAAGTTACAAGAATGAATAATGCGTATGCGTATAATTGCGAAAAGATGATTGAGTTAAAAGAAAAGCATAATGTATCATTTGATTCTCTTGAAAACAAGCATGGTAAGCAGCTTGTTATGGAAGACTTTTTAGTAACGCTATCATTGTTTCAACTTGGATTTAAAAATCGTGTTACGTATAAGTATGTATGGAGCCAAAATCAGAGTGGTGCTGATGGAGGTTGCTCTTTATACAGAACATCTAAAATGCAAAAAGAAAGTGCTATTTTATTAGCACAAAAGTTTCCAAGATACGTAAGGGTAGTTAAAAAAGAAAGTTCAAAAGTATGGAAAGGTTTTGATAGCAAAGTAAGAATCGACGTCATTATACAATGGAAGAAAAGTTTTAATGAAAAGGGAAGGGCGAATGGAGGAATTAGATCATGGCTCAAATAGAATATAGACTCTTTTTCCAAAGAAGGTCTGGTGGCCATGCGATTGTTGAATGGGTCGCATCTCATTTTGAAGAATCGGGCGTATTAATTAATTCTCTTCGGCCGAATGTAAAGTGGAGTCGTCCAACCAAGTATTGGAATATAAAATATCCGTTCCATAATGCGAATAACGAAATCCAATTGAGAGAATATGAAAGGGGAAGATTGAAAATATCTCATTCGTTTGTTATTACTACATACGAAGACCCGTTAAGATATTCAGATGGCCTGTATAGGCATAAAAAATATGGGATAATAAATAGTCACATTAAATATATTATTGTCGTTCGAGACGTATATAACTATGTCGCAAGCCGATTAAAATTTGATAGCAGACATAAAAAATTCACTCCTCCTGGATGGTATTCCGAATGCATTGCTCATTGGAAAAAACTTCTTCTTAATAAAAACTTTAATTTTTGTATTAGATTAAACTATAATGACTGGTTGACTAAAAAGAAATATCGTATTAAAATTGCGAAGAGATTGGGGCTTCCGAATAATGATGGCCATATGGTAGATAAAATCCATAGTTATGGTGGGGGGTCTTCGTTTACCGGCATTAAAAAAACTGCAGCTCCTGAAGATCTTGTTAATAGGTATAAAGTCTACATAGAGGAGTTTGGAATTATATCTGAATTAAAAAAAGTTTTGAATGATAATGAGTTACGCGAAATTAATCTTTCCGAATTTGGATGGGCGCTGGATAGAGAAGGGAAAATTATAAAATGAAAGAAAAACAAGAACCACCATTTGCAATACAAGTTGAGCTTACAGAAGGCTGTAATTTATTTTGTAAATTTTGTGGTATACGTGGCATAAGAAAAAAACCAAACGAATGTAAATTTATGTCGTTAGAATGTAGTAAAAATATCGCAAAGCAAATTGGTGCAACAAAATGGGGGTCACGTATTGAGTTTGCTATGCATGGCGAGCCTACCTTAAATCCAAGACATTTAGAAATTATAAAAATATTTAGAAGTTATCTTCCACAAAACCAATTAACGATGTTGACGAACGGGATTGGACTTCTTCCTTCGCCAAAAGAAAAAGTAAAAAGATTATTTTCTAATGGAATAAATATTCTTGGTATAGATGATTATAGTCATAATCCATTCTCAAAGAAAATCAAATCAAAAGTAAAAGGCGAAGAATATCCTGGAGGTGAAAGCCCACATAAAAAGTTTCGAATCGATACCAAAAAAGTTATCTATATAAAAGATATACAAGATGCTAAAACTGGGGGGCATAGCGTTTTGAATAATCATTGTGGGTGTGCCGCTCCTTCATTATTTTCTCCAATGAAGAAGAGATGCGCAAAGCCGTTTAGGGAATTGAGTATTAGATGGGATGGTAAGATTGCTATTTGTTGTAATGATTGGAGGGGGCATTACTATTGTGGAGAAGTAAAAAAGGAAGGGAACTTAGACGATATTTGGAACGGCAAGGAATTCGATATCGCAAGAAAATTATTATACGATAGAAACAGGAATTTCATACCATGCAAATGGTGTGATGCAATATCTTACAGGGTTGGATTCTTACCGGACAAAATGGGTAAAGCAACATTGCCAATACCTACAAAAGAAGAAGTAGACTGGGCACGAGAAGAAAATACAGTTGACAAAACAATGTCAGAAATAATTGCAAGGCCATGGGAAAAAAATAAAAGAGTTGGGATTAGGGAATTGATATGAATAATATTTTTCCTTCTCCATCATCTGTTTCTACTGTTGATCGGTATCTATTAAATGGTCATAGCGGAGGTCTGCTCTGGTTCACGGGTCTATCTGGAAGTGGAAAGTCCACCCTTGCTCATGCTGTTGAAGAAAAGTTGTATTCCCTTTGCGTGTGCAGTTATGTTCTTGATGGAGATAATATTAGAACGGGATTAAATAAGGATTTAACTTTAAGCTCTGAAGACAGAAAAGAGAATGTTCGCCGTATTGCCGAGGTGTCCAAAATTATGGTGGATGCGGGATTGCTCGTTTTTGCCGCTTTTATTACTCCATATAAGCAAAGCAGAGAATACGTACGCAGGTTAATGACTGGTTGGCCTTGTTATGAAGTATATATTAAATGTAGTATTGAAGAATGTGCAAAGCGTGATCCAAAAGGTCTTTATGAAAAGGGTCGCATGGGTGAAATAATAAATATGACGGGAATTTCTGCGCCTTATGAAATTCCTGAACATTCTGATTTTATTATCGCTACAGATAAACTTAATTTGCAGCAATGTGTGGATGAGGTAATTGAATTTTTGCTAAAACAAGGGTTGATTGATGTAGGCTCATGTTGAGATTGATGTAGGCTCATGTTGAGATTGATGGATTTGATGGATTAAGAAATAAAAGAAGGAAAAAATGGAAAATAAAAACTTCACCCATCTTCATTTGCATAGTGAATATAGCGTTCTTGACGGAGTAGGAACGGTAGATGCCTATGCAAAAAAGGCTTCTGAAATGGGGTTCAAATATCTTGCTCTTACAGACCATGGGTCTATAAATGGGTTAATTGAATTTCAGAAAGCTTGCGATAAATATAATATTTCTCCAATACTTGGTTGTGAAGCCTATATCGTTCCAGATGCAAAAGTAAAAAATGATAAGAGGCGAGGGCATATTTTACTTTTGGTTAAGAATCAAGAAGGCTTTAATAATTTATGTAGATTACTTACATATGCTAATTTAGAAGGGCTTTATTATAGGCCAAGAATAGATTATAAAATGCTTCTAAAACATTGCGAAGGGTTGGTTGTTTCTACTGCTTGTTGTAGTTCGTTTTTAATAAAGTGCAAAGAAGGAGAAAAGTTTTTTTATGATTTGTTAGATAAGATTGGAGAGGATTTATATTGTGAAGTAATGCCTCATCAATTAGATGGGCAAATAAAAGCAAACAAATTAAATATTCGTCTTGCGAAAAAATCAGGCTGTAAAATTATAGCGACAAACGATAGCCATTATATACAAAGAAGTGATTGGAAAGCACAGGAAGTACTTCTTGCTATTCAAACAAAAAAATTGTGGAGTGATCCCAATAGATGGAAATTCGATATTAGAGGATTGCATCTACGATCTGTGTCAGAAATGATAAGGGCATTAAGAAAAGTAAATGCTTACAAAAAAGAATATCTTTTAAATACTATTGAGATAGCAGAGAAGTGCAGTTCTTTTAGAATTCCAAAACAAGAAATTCATTTACCAAGAGTCAAAGGGGTATTAAGAGAAAAGAAATTCTTTTGGGAACTATGTCTTGAAGGGTATAAAAATAAGTTTAAGAAAGAAATAAGCGGAGGATATCTTTCTCGTCTAAAGGAAGAGTACAATCTTATCGTTAAGAAGAAATTCACTCGTTATTTTCTTATTGTGTGGGAATTGGTTAAATGGTGTAAATCAAATGATATTTTAGTTGGTCCAGGAAGAGGATCAGCGGCAGGAAGCCTTATTGCATTTTTACTTGGAATTACTGCTATTGATCCGATTAAACATGGATTACTTTTTAGTAGATTTATTAACGAGGACAGAATTGACTATCCAGATATAGATGTAGATTTTGAGCATATTAAGGGGCATCTTGTAAAACAGCATCTTGAAACGATGTATGGAGATAGCCATATTGCTAACGTAAGTTCTTTTAATAGAATGAAGGCAAAGGCTGTTATAAAAGATGTAAGTAAAGTTTTTAGCGTACCTTTTGATGAAGTCAATAGTTTTACAGATTTAATTGAAGACAATGATGAACATACCGGAATACAAGAGTCTATCGATAATTATCAAGAAGGGGCAGAATTTAATGATAGACACCCTGAAGTTATTAGAATCGCTAAAGTTTTAGAAGGGCAAATAAAAAATTATTCTCAACACGCTGCGGCTTTGATTGTTTCTAATGAACCATTAGATCAGAGCGGAAGATGTAATTTGCTTAGGAGAAAAGACGTACTTCTTGTAAATTGGGAAAAGAATAATGCAGAATTTGTTGGCCTTATGAAATTAGATGCTTTGAGATTAAAGCTTCTTTCTATTTTTGGGGAAACATTAAAAAATATCAAAAATAATTCTAATCAAGATATTGACTTTGACAAAATAAATATAGATGATAAGGCTGTTTATCAAGAAATTGATAATGGAAATACTGTTGGGCTGTTTCAGTTAAATACAAGGGCAACAACAAGTTTGATTGGTGAAGTTGGGGTTAAGAAATTTAATGATTTAAGAGATATTGTCGCTCTTGTTCGACCAGGAATTATGCAATCGGGAATGACTGCCGAATACATAAGAAGAAAACGAGGTGGTTCTTGGGAAACGAAACATAAAATATATGAATCTATTACTGCTGATACTCATGGGGTAGTTGTATTCCAAGAACAGGTGATGAAAGTTATTAGTGAAGTTGCTGGTTTGTCTTATTCTACTGCTGATAAAATTAGAAAGATAATTGGCAAGAAGAGAAGTAAAAAAGAATTCATGCCATATAAGAAAAAATTTATTCGTGGATGTTTAAAACAAAAAACCCTTTCGAGAAAAGAAGCAGAAGAATTTTGGACTGGATTAGAAGAGCATTGTAGATATAGTTTTAATGCCAGCCATTCTGTTGCTTATGCTTTATTAGGATACCAGTCAGCGTGGTTAAAAAAATATTTTCCTACTGAATTTATTTGTGCGGCATTAACTTTTGGTGCAAAGGATAAGAAATCGGTATTAATTGAAGAAGCGTATCGTTTAGGACTGACTGCTGTATTACCAAAGGTAGGCATAAGCGAGGCTACAAGGTGGGTCGCAAAAGAAGGTAAGTTATATATACCCTTCGTAGAAGTACGGGGTATAGGGGCTGTCAAGGCTGTTGAAATAGCTAATGCGGGAATAACTACTAATGATATTAAGAAGTTTTTTACCAAGAAGAAATCAAATGTAGTTGTAAAGCAAAAAGGAGTGTTAGGAAAAATCCTTAATAAGATTGGTTCTTATAATCAATATGATAGTGTTCAGGTAGATGAAGAAGTAGAATCGTTTTTTGATTTTCGTATTGTTGTAAATTCTCAAGCCAGTTACAAAAAACTCTTTACTCTTTTTAATGGTAAGATTCGACTTGATGTAATTGATAAATTGTTAGCGGGTGACATAAAAGAAGTTAGAAAAGCACCGAAGTCGGCTTTAAGAGAAGTAGAGTTTTCGGGGCATGATAAGCTTATGGCCTGTTCTCGTTGTGATCTTAGGAAGGAGTGTAAAAGCCCAGTTACTCCAACCCCAGGAAAGTATAATATTGTGATTATTGGTGAAGCTCCTGGAAAAGAAGAGGATAAACAAGGAATTGGTTTTGTTGGGCAGACAGGAAAATTATTATGGAAGAGTATAAATAGAAGAGGATATGATAAAAGCTTATTTCATATTACAAATATTTGTAAGTGTTTTCCTTCTAAAACCAGAAAACCAATTACTTCACAAATAAAAAAATGCAGTACTTTTTTAAAACGAGAGCTTGTAGAAGTACGGCCAGTGGTTATCTTAGCGTTTGGTAATACTTCTCTACAATTTTTTACTCAACAGAAAACAGGAATTATGAATTTAAGTGGAAAAGTTATATGGAACGAGGAGTATGGTGCGTGGGTCGTTTGGTGTTTACACCCGTCGGCAGTTCTTTACAATTCAGAGAATAAAAAGTACTTCAAAAAAGGACTAAATTCTTTTTTCAGATTGTTGAAGATTTTTGTACCAAGGAAAAGCTAAAGCGTGATATAATATAAATATACGGGCTTATTTGAAGTTAACTCTACAAGGAGTAGAACAGGAGTAGAACAATGGGAAAATACAGTAAATACAGGAATGAATTGTTTATTGATAAATATAATCTTGATGAAGAGCTTGTTAAGCAACCACAGAGGTATTTCGATTGGGCTTTGAAGGCTGTTCAGGCCGCAGGGGATAAAGATGCCGCCAAAAAAGATTTAGATATTGTTAGAGCAGAAGCAGAAGATGAAATTCGTAAAGACCCGAAGAAGCACGGGATTAACGAAAAAGGAAAGATTACCGAGGCTATGATAAGGAATGCAGTAATGCTTCATGAAAGAGTAAAGGAATATAATGCTAATTATTTAGAGGCTGTAATGGAGGAAAGGGTTCTTGAGAAAATGGAGAAGTCTTTTAGTAGTAGAAAGAAATCGCTTGAAGGATTGGTTCAGTTAGATTTACGTTTACATTTTTCAGAACCAAAAACCTCGAAAGGGTATAAAGAAAATAAAGAATCGGAAAGAGGAGATACGAAACGGACTATTTGTAGGAATCTTAAAAGGAGAAAGTAATGGCAGAGGTATTTAGAAATGTATTGATAGTTGTGATTGCTTTCTTATTCTGCTATATTTTTTTCCGATTAGCGGGATTGGCAGTTGCCAAAAGTTTTATGCAGGTCTTTAGTAAAAACATAAAAAACACAAAAAAGGAGGAGGGTACTAATGAGCAGAGACAGAAAGGGCAAGAATGGCAAGAAAAATTCAAGAACAAAAAGCAGAGAGAAAAGAAGAATACAAAGTGAAAGATTACAGGCAAGAGTTCAGGCAGGGCAAGAGAGAAGCCAGGGAAAATCAAAAAATATTTTAAAAGAAAATCCTGATGTATCTATGTGGCGTCCAAAAGATGGTTCCCATATTGTTGATGTTGTCCCGTATTTGGCAGGAAAGAGCGATCCGTTTGTTAAAAAAGGAGATCCGACTTATACCTTTGAATACTGGGCGCATACAAGAGTTGGTCCAAATGAAGGAATGTATTTGTGTCCTGCAGAAATGTATAATAAACCTTGCCCAATTTGTGAGGAAAGGCAGAGGCTGAGGGAGAAGGGAGTTAGTGACGATATTTGGAAAAAGTTATTCCCAAAAAGAAGAAACCTTTACAATGTAATTTGTTATGATAAAGGGGAAGAGAAAAAAGGAGTACAGATTTGGGACGTATCTTATCATTACTTTGAAAAGCTTGTTCTTGCTATCAGCAAGAAACCTTCAAGGCGTGGAGGAAAAGAGAAATTAATTAATTTTGCCGATCCTGTTGATGGAAGGTCTATTTCCTTTAGTGTTGAACCAGCGAAAAGTAAAAACGATTATCCAAAATATGTTGGGCATAGTTTTGATGAAAGAGATTATGAAGTAGATGACGAAATCCTTGATGCTGCCTTTACTTTAGATGATGAAGTTATCAAGGCAGATTATGATGAAATCTCCGAGGCGTACTGGGGCGGTAAGGATAAAGAAGAAGAAGGAAAAAAGAGAAGTCACAAAGACGATAAAGATGATGATGAGAAGGAAGAAGTTTCAGGAAATGAAAATGAAGATGAATTGGAAGATTTATTAGACGAGGTAGAAGACCTTGAAGATATGGATGAATTAAAAGAGTTTATCGAAGAAAATGATTTGGATGTAAAGGTTAAAAGAAAAGATGAAGAAGAAGAGGTGAAAGAAAAAATTGTCGAAGCTCTTGAAGATAAGTTTGAAAAGGAAAGCGACATCCCATTTTAATAACTTTTAACAAGGTGAAGCTGTGAAAAAAAGAAGTCTTAAACGTAGAGGCGGAACGGTATCAGAATGTGTTGCTGATGCTAAGAGGTCTGTGGGAAAAAGAAATGAAATTCCCACAGTAGAGTTCTTGGGAAGTGGAAGTACTACATTGAATCTCGCCTTGAGCGGGGAGGGTAAAGATGGCGGTTGGGCAAGAGCAAGAGTTTTAAACCTTGTTGGTGATGGGAGTAGTGGTAAAACATTGCTCGCATTGGAACTTGCCTTTTGGTGTTATAAAAACATCAAAAAAGTAAAGTCAAAAATCTTTCCAAAAGTTAAAGAGGTAAAGATAGTTTATTGTAATGCAGAAGGGGTCATGGATTTCCCAATTAAGAAAATGTATGGAAAAGATTTTGTCAATTCTGTTGAATGGGTTACTCCTAAAAATATAGAATCTATGGGAAGGGATTATATATCGAGGATGAATGAATTAAAGAAAGGTTATTTTTTACTTTTCATTATTGATTCTTGGGATGCTTTACGTTCTTATGCTGATACTGAAAGATTTAAAAAGAGTGTTGATACGGGGGGAGAAATAGAGGGGAGTTATAATCTCGAGAAGCAAAAGTACGGCTCTGCTTTTTTTGCGTATGTTTGCAGTTTGGCAGAAACAAATAAAAAAGATGCGACTCTTATGATCTTGTCTCAGATTAGAACAAAGATTGGCGTTACTTTTGGAAAGAAGACTTACAGGGCAGGGGGGAAAAGTTTAGATTTTTATACGCATCAAGTTGCGTGGATTAGGGAAATACAGAAGCTTGCAAAAACAAGACAGGGGGAGAAAAAAGTTTATGGCATTCAGAGTCATATTAAAGTAGAAAGAAGTAAGGTAGCAAAGCCATTTAGAGAAAGTAATTTTAATATTCTTTATGATTATGGTCTTGATGATTTACAGTCCATGATAGATTACTTATGGGGAAAGAAAAAAATTAAGTTTAATGGAGAGAAGTTTAAGACGAGAGAATCTTTTGTAAAATATATAGAAGGAAATAATTTAGAAGATGAGCTTATTAAAAAAGCAAGCAAGAAATGGGAATATATTGAGTCTGTTTTCGAAGACGAAGTCTCATCAAGAAAGTCGAGATACTAAAGATACTAAGACAGAAAATTCTCCTATACTTTTAATAGATGGAAGTGTTCTTTGTTATATGGCTCTTAATGCTATGGGGCATTTGTCTTATAATGGTAAGAATACTGGGGTAACTTATGGAGTATTGCAAAAAATCTTATCTCTCTCTAATAAATTCAAGACTAATAAATTTATTTTTTGTTGGGATTCTAAAGGTAGCAATCGAGAAAAGATTTATGCAAAGTATAAATCAAAAAGAATAAAGAATAGAAAAGAAAAAACGATAGAAGAACGGGAAGCTCATCAATCTTTGATTCGTCAAAGAGAAGGATTAATGAATTATGTTTTACCAGAGCTTGGTTTTAAAAATAACTTTATTTGTTCTGGGTATGAGGGCGACGATATTCTGGCGTGGTGGGTTTTAAGATTAAATGAAAGAAAAGTAAAGGCTCGAGTTGTTATGGTTACTACGGATGCAGATATGTATCAGGAATTAGATTACTGTGATATATGGAATCCACAAAAGAAGAAGTTCTTTACGAAGAGAAATTTATTAATCGATTTTGGTGTTCTGCCTAACCAATGGGCTATGGCAAAAGCAATTGGTGGTTGTGATGGTGATGGGGTAGTAGGAATAAGAGGTGCAAGCGATCCCAAGAAGGCGGCATCTAAGGCGCTGAAATATATTATAGGCAAACTTGTTAAGGGTAAAATTTATGATAAGATAGAGAGCAAGGAGGGGCAAGAGATTATTAAAAGGAATTTAAAATTAGTGTCGTTGCCTTTTGATAATGAAATAAAAAGAATGGTCTTAAGAAGAAATCGATTTACAAGACAAAAGTTCTTAAGAGTATTTGACCAGCATCATTTTAAAAGTTTTTTAGATAATGATAACTTTATTAAATGGGAGAAGGCTTTTTTAAGATAATTAATATTTAAGGAGGCAGTATGAAAATAGATATAATAGAAAAGAACTGTTTAGCCATTTTAAATGAATTGAAGAATAGCCAGTTTACACGGGAAGAACTTGAATTTCTACAAATATTCTTCCAAGAAATAGTCAATAAAACAGAACAAAAGTTATTATCAAAATAAAGGGATCGTACGAGATGGATTAAATATGTTAGATGCTAAAATATCTAAAGGTGGCACTTTGTTAGTAAAAAAATTAGGCTCAGCAGTTTTCCGCAATCATATTTGTGGGACTAATACCTGCGGTGATTGGTGCCCTCATTTTGACGAATATGAAATAAGAGGAGGCAAAAATATAATGGCTTGTCTTGCTTGTTTTAATCTTGTCGAGGATAAAAGATAAAGGGATTGCTCAAAGGAAGGAAAATAATCATTATGAGTGTGAATATAGCTAAAAAGGAGAAATAAGAAATGGCAATAACAGCAGAACAGGCAGTAATGGCAGCATTAAAGTTAAAAGAAGAAGTAGAAGAAGAAAGGTAAGAAGCAAAGGATTTGTTAAATAATCTATTTGCGAGAGCATTAAACATTCCAAATAATCCTAAGGATATTTCTGTTAACAGAGTTGACCGTATAGTTGATTGCATTATTGGTGCTGCGGCGGGAATAGCCGCCTTGTCTTTATTTAAGGCTAAAGTTGATTCTGGTAAAGATTAATTATTAACTATTAACAGAAAGTAACAGAAGGTAACAGAAAGTAACAGAAAGTAAACTATTAACAGAAAACAGAAGGAGAAAGAAATGGCAAAAAAGAAAAAGGTAGAAGAAGTAGAGGTAGAGAAAGAGGCCAATTCGAAAGTAAAGAAGAGAAGTAAAGAAATTGAAGTTTTACTTATCGGTCTTCGAGAGTCTATCGATGAACTTTTGTATGATTCCAGAAAATTCGATAAGGGGACTATAAAGCCAGGAGTAAGAGTCAGGGTAGGTTTGCAGGGGATTATCAAAGAAGCAAAATTAATTCGTGGAGATATTCTTGAAAAGAAAAAGAAAAATAAAAAGGCAAAGATGGCAGAGAAAGGAGAGAAAGGAGAGAAAGTAACAAAGAAGAAAAAAGTAACAAAGAAAGTAGCCAAAAAGAAAGTAGCCAAAAAGAAAGGCAAATAAATGTTAAAGTCCTTAGAAATTAAAAATTATCAATCTCATAGGGATACAAAAATTAATTTCGTTCCTGGAATTACGGGGATTATTGGAGAGAGCTTAAATGGGAAGACCCCTATTTTAAGGGTGATACAATGGATCGTTTCTAATCGCCCTGGAGGTTTTCGTTTTCATTCTCATTTTGCTAAGAAAGATAAAAGGACGAGTGGTTGCATTACTACAGATAAAGATTCTAAAGTAACATTAACTAAAACAGCGAAAGATGCTGTTTATAAATTAGAAGTTCCAGGAAAGAGAATTAAAAGGTTTGGAAAATTAAATCAGAAAGTACCTGACCTTGTAAAGAACGAATTAAACATAGGAGAAATTAATTTTCAAAAGCAATTAGATTCTCATTTCCTGGCCGCTTCTTCTGGTGGACAGATTGCAAGAGCAATTAGTAAAATTACACAAACAGATAAAATTAATTCTTGGATTCAAACAATAAAGAAAACATTATCGAACTTGAAAACAAGGGAAGGTATTCTTAAGGCCGATATAGAAATAATTGATAATCAGATAAAATCTTTTAAGGGAATGAAACGTATTGGCAGGACAATATCAAAATTAGAATTAGTTCATTCTAATAGAAAAGAAGCACAAGCAGAATATGAAGAAGTAGAAGCCTTACAAGAACAAATTCAAATTTCTTATCGGGCTGTGAAGGATAGGGAAAGGTATTTTAAGGGCAAAGGCTTATTAAAACAGTTAGAGGCCTGTCAGGAAGACCTGAGGCTTGCTGAGTATCAAGAAAACCTTATCTTAGACATTAAAAAAGTCCAAAGGGATATAGCTAAATTAAATACCTTCAGAAAAGAGCATGTAGAAGAATATATTTTAGTAATCAAAAGAAAAAAGAAATGTCCTGTTTGTTTTGGTAAAATTAATTCTGATTGTATTAGAAAAATTAAAAAAGAAATTTCTAAAGAAAGGTAAAAGCTGAGGAATTATGAAACTATTACTTCTTTCTGATATTCATGCTATTAGCCGTAATCCTGTTGGGCGGGAAGACCGTATTATTGATACCTTTAAAGAGAAGTTCTTATTCGTTTTAGAGTACGCCAAAAAACATAACTGCCCAATTTTACAAGCAGGGGACTTTTTTGATAATTCGAGAGATTGGCATATTCTGTATATGATGATCGAGTTATTAAAAAAATATGGAATAAATCTATATTCTATATTCGGGCAACATGATTTATTAATGCGGGCTAACCAGTTAGATACGCCAACTACAATGGGGGTATTAAATCGACTTGGCCTGATTAAAATATTAAATAAGTTTCCTGTATCCATAGGATCCATAGGAAATATTTGCCTATACGGTTGCAGTTGGGATTCTAAGATTCCTTCGCCCACTCCAGGAAAAATAAATATTCTTGTTATCCATGCATCCATTTCTAACAAGGCAGCGTATACAGGTCATTCCTTTACAGGAGTTAGATATTTCTTAAGAAAAAATAAAGGTTGGGATTTGGTTTTGGTTGGAGACATTCATATACAATCCATTTATAATAATCAGAAAAAAAGAGATACGATCGTAGTCAATACCGGACCAATGTTAAGACTTGTCAGTTCACGGTATAATATGTCTCACCATCCTTGTTTTTTTATTTATGATTCTAATCATCATTCTTTAAAAAAAATTGAGATCCCCCATAAAAATTCGAGTGAAGTTCTTTCTCGTACTCATATTAAAATTAAAAGAAGAGAAGATATTTCTTTATCTGAAGAATCTCTTGTTCGTTTTTCAAATCTTATGATGAAGAAGCAGAACAAGCCAGTAATGACGGTGCGTCAATTAATTTGGAAAGTTATGAAAAAAAGAAAGACGAGTAAAGAAACTAAAAATTTATTAATGGAGATAACAAATCGTGAAATCGCTTGAAAGAATAAAAGATAGTTTAATTCAAATTGACCATGACCTTGCAGTTAGAGAGTCTGATTTGGAAAGGCTTATTTATAAATTAAAGAAAGAGTATAGTATTTCTTCTCCCAAAAAAGTAAACGGACATCTAAAAGAATTAAGAATGCAAATTGAGAAATTAAAGGAAGAAGAAAGTGGACTTTATCTGAAAGCCGAAAAAGCTTTATATAGGTTTAACGGAACTGAATCATGAGAAGGGTTAGAGAAAGATATGAAAATCTTTTAGTTTCAAAGTCTTTGACATTAAAATTAAAAGAGGGAAAGAAAAAGGAGTTAGAAGAAGTACAATCCAAGATAAAATCTCATGTAGATGCTCGAGAAGTCTTATTAGAAATTAGTAATGTTATACAAAGACAATTTAAAAAAAGAATAGAAAGTTTAATTACCTATGCAATTCAATCTGTATATAGTCGTCCGCTTTCATTCGAATTGCATTTTTTAAATAAGAGAAACAATATAGAAATGATGCCTATTGTTAAAGAGAACGGAGAAGAACTTAAACCAAATGATGATGATTTGGGTGGTGGAATTTTAGATGTTATTGCTTTTGGGTTTAGAATAGTTCTATGGTATATGGAAGACCCAAAGTCCAGGAATGTACTCTTTCTTGATGAACCGTTTCGTTTTCTTGGAGACCTTGTTCCAAGAGCTGGAAAGATGTTAAAGTACATTAGCAAGAAATTTAATTTACAAGTTATTCTTGTAACTCATGATAAACAGATTACAAAATATTGTGATAAAGTATATGGAGTAGAACATAATGGAGTTGAATCTATCGTAACGAGAAGATTAAAGAGGATAAATTAAAAATGAAAATAGATATTGCAAAAGGTGAACTTCAGACTATTAGAGATATAGTTTATAAAGGAAGGGGGAGAGAAAAAGAAAAGCCTCCAGCATATTCAGATGAAAGATATGATTATGGGGTTGCTTTAAAATTAATTACGAAACTAAATGTAGCATTAAAGAAAGTACACGGACATGATTGTAATGGAGCGTATTATTTAAGATGAATAAATTAAATAAATTAAAAGAAATAACCCCAAAAGAATTTAAGGCTCTTCGAAAGAAACAGTACTTTAAGCAAAGAAGAATCTGTCCTATATTAAAACGGAAGATTCCTTATAGCGAGGCTGTTTTTGATCATAAACATAAAAGTAGAAAAGAGAAGTTGGGAGAAGAAGGCAAAGGCTTATTGAGAGGGGTCTTGCAGTTTCAAGCTAATAGTTGGGAAGGCAAGGTTGCTAATGCCTTTAAGAGATACGGATTACATAAGCAGGGAATATCATTAGAAGATGCAGTAAGAAACTTGGCCAATTATCTTGTAAATCCGCCTATGAAGCCTGAGTATATTCATCCAAGTGAAAGGCCGAAACCAAGGAAGATAGGAAAGAGAGAGTATAATAAAATTAAAAAGTTTTATTTTCAAATATATCCGAATAGAAGAAAATTGCCAAAAGCCGTTTTGAGATTGGAATTGGCATTAAAGGAAAAGAAATCTGGGAAGACTCGGTTGACAAAAGAATTAGAAAAGATTTTGGAAATAATAAATTTAAAATATTATTCTGTAAAGAAGGGGGAGAAAAATAAGAAGAAGATAAAGAGGAGAAATAGACGAAAAGATATGTTTTTGTAGCCGGAAGTGTTGTTGAAGATATTGATGGTAAATGGTGTTTGTATAGTGATACGCAAAAAGAATTAATTGAGTCGAAGGGAAGATTATCGGGAATTTACGAGAATCGTATTAGAGAATTAGAGTGGAAATTGGGCTTTCGGCGGTTACCTATTATTAAATGTAATTGCGAAGAAAAAATAAAAGCTATCTATAATAATTGTGCTAATACAGACTGCTGGGTATGCCCTGTTCATGGGTATAAAAGGAGGCAAAATGACTAATTATAAAAAAATAACTGATTTGCCCATTTACGAGGGATTGCCAGAAGAAGATGAATTAGTTGTGCCTGTTTTTTTAGATAGAACGAATCATGCGTTTAAAAGTATTTCGGTTCGGGTATTAATTGAGTATATCAAAATCGAGGTGCAAAAAGGAGTAGATGTTGAAATAATAATAACCGAGCAGGGTATAAGATTCAAAAAGGTGGAAGGTAAGATGTAATTGCATAGAATATATTGATGCGCATTTTAATGATATTAATCTTGTTTGCCTACTTGGTATTGTCCCGTTCATGGTTATAAGAAAAGATAAAAATAAAGAGGCGATAATGACTTCTGGATACGAAAGAAATAAAAGATGGCGAAAGAAGAACCCCGAGAAGTGGTTGGCTACAAAGAACAGGTACTATCGAAAGTTTCAAGACGTCCCGAATAAAAATCAAAGATGGACGGTTGAAGATATTGATTTTGTAGTTGATAATGCCGATAGGTTGCCAGATCGAGTAATATCCAGGCTTATCGGAAGGTCTCTCGGAGCAATACAGACAATGCGGTATAGAATTGGTGTAGAATCTTCGTAGAGTTAACTTCAAATAAGGATGAATAAAAATAGAAGCAGGAGGTAGAAGTATATGAGAGAAGGAAATAAAGAATACAAAGGAAAATTGGATTGGTCTTTAGTTCCGTTAGAAGTAATGGATGGGGTAATAAGAGTATTTGAAAAGGGAAGGGTAAAGTACCATGGAACAAGGACTTGGCTACCTGGAATTAGATTCGCCAAGCTTTTTGCGGCAACCTTACGGCATTTAGTTAGGTGGTTTTATCTTAAAGAAGATAGAGATGAGGAATCAGGCGAACATCCACTTTGTCATGTTATTGCAAACTGTATGATGTTGCTTACGTATATTCAAAATAAATCTTATGACGATAGACCCTTTAGAATTGGTAGTTCAGATAAGGCAGGAAAAGATATGGCAGAAGAATCTTTGATAGTGGAACTACCAAAATTCATTAATAAGAAAGGAGAGAGAAAGGAGGAGGAAAGAAAATGGAAGAGGTAAAACCAAGCCATGAAATTTTATTTATTCAGCCAGATTTGTTAGAACTTATCGAGAAGGCAGGGAGAACTTGTTATAAGAGCGAAGAAAAAATTACAGAAGGAAGTGCGGAAAAATTTGTAAAGATGATTACAAAACGAGGACATCATTCTGTGATTGAACATGCCAGTATTACGGTAAGATTTATTTGTGATAGAGGAGTAAGTCATGAAATTGTAAGACATAGGCTTGCGGCTTATAGTCAGGAAAGTACAAGGTATTGCAATTATTCTAAAGGCGGAATTCAAATTATATTTCCTGGGTGCTTAACAAATGTGCAAAGATTAAGAAGGGAAATACTTTTTGAGGCAGTACAAGCTGTATATAATCAAGAGATAAGAAATGGACTATCGCCACAAATTGCTCGTGGGGTATTACCAACTGCTCTTAAAACAAAAGTCCCTATAATTTTTGATGATATAAAATATTAGAATATTAGAAAGGAGAAAGAATGATGACTATTGGGAAAGCAATTAAAAAGAAAGCAAAAAAGAAAACCGTAATTGTAAAAGAAGGATTTGATTATTATTATGATAAGGAAGGAAATACGATTGTAACTGTTTGTTGTGTCTTGACAGATTCAGGGGTGGTTGGAAGAGGAATTGCCGTATTGTCCGAAGAGGACTTTAAAAATGAACGGGCTTCAGATGAAACGGGAAGACAATTTGCAAGATGTTATGCTCTTAGAATCGTAAAGAATAGAAAGACACGAGAGATAAAAAACCAAGAAGCAATCAATAGACTTATACAATGCAAGTGCCCTTTCATTAAGAGGGCAGAAAAGAATCCGGAGTTGAGTTGGTGGTGGAAAAAGGTATTGTTTGGAAAAAAGAAAATGCATGATGTTAAATATAGAATAGGGTATGGTGTAATAGAAAGACCTATTTTTATTTATGATGGTTATGGTTTTGGTTTTGCTCCTCTGGAGAAGTTTTATGCTCATGGCTTAGGGCTTTGTAGTTGCTAATAGTCCTAACCGTAGATAGTTAGTATTATTAGTGTTGTTAGTGTTTATGAGTATTATGAGTATTATGAGTATTATGAATAGAGGAAAAATAGAATGAGGAAAATAGATTGGTTTGAATTAGAAAGGAGCCTTTTAATATGAGTATGCAAGATTCAATAATACAAGCCCATAATGGGTTTAAAACTTATTTTGATGTTGATAGCAAGTTGTTTTTGGAACCATTGATAACGATGGTTACTCAAAAATTCGATCTTGATATTATCAAATTTGATGGTTGGTTACATAAACAAGGGTATATAGAAGAAGAGCATGGTTCTATGCGGGAATATATTGTTTTAAAATATGGTAAAGATGCCGTATTGTTTATTGATGGGTTGTTGGGAACAAGAAAGCATAGAAAAATAAAAAGAAGGCTGTAGATATGAGGAAAATAGATTGGTTTGAAATTGTTGATTTTTATAATAGTGTTTTTGATACGGAGTTTGTGCAGGTAAAGGCAATGTTGAGCGGTGGTTATAAAAAGTTTTATAGTATAGAAATCTTTGCTGATAAATTAGGAATATCCAGAGAAGCTCTTAGATTGGAGATGAAGAGATTGAAGATAAAATTGAACAGGCCAAGTATAAGAAGGAAGACACAATCTAATGATTAAAAAAATTAAAAGAATCAAAAGAATCAAAAAAATTAAAAGAAGAATAAAAAAAGAATCCGTACTTCCTGTCGTTCCTGTTGATTTAGGAACATTAAATAATTTGTTGATGCAAATTAGTGTTGAACTTTTAAAGGCAGGAGATTTAGATAAGTTAGATAGAATCTTGGAATTTGTTAGAAAGATAAAGACTTTTCAAACCAAGGAATTGACTTATGAAAGAGCTTTTATTTTAAATCATCTAGAAAGGCATGGATTTTTAGGAGATACCGCAGAAGAAAAATATCCACTATCAAAACAAGAAGCAGAAGAATTAAAACAAATATTTGGTGACGGTATAGAAGATGTTAAAGAATTAATGTCGGGAACAAAAATTATAAAGAAAAGATAAGAGGGTAAAGAATGATAAAAGTAAAGGTAGATTTATGTGAGTGTATAAATGATAAGGGATTTACGGGGATTACTATGGTTGCTGACAAATTAAAAAAGGCTGGTATTCCAATGAAGAATAAAAAAATCAAAAAGGGCTTTCTTTCTGGATACGATGATGTCAAGAATGGACAGAAAGTTTATATTTGGGAAGACGAAGAAGATGGAGAAGGAGAATATATATGCCACGACCAAAGTACCAGAAAATAAAAAAAGAATGCGAGCAGATAAAAGCTCTATGGGCTAAGAGCTGGGACGATTCTCAGATAAGACAGGAATTACAAATGTCTTCTTCTGTATATGAAACTCGGTTAAAGTATATTGCAAGGGACAGATTCGATACCAATAAGGAATTTACTTTGTTGCAATACCAGATTAAAAAGCAGAGAAGATATGATCAGCTTGAAGCTATATTAAAAACAACCAAAACTCCAGAGATGAAATTAAAAGTAATTCAGGAGATGAATCTTTTAGATGATGGATTTGTTACTATGGGTCAGAGGTTGGGAGTATTTAGCGAAGCTCCTAAAAAAGTAGCTGGTGTATTTTCAAATACCAATGTAGATATAACACCAGATGAAAATACAGATGATATACGAGAAGCATATCAAGAAATAGTTATTTCAAATACAAAGAAGATGATTAAGAATCGTTTTTTAAATAAAAAGAAGGCAAAGAAGAGAATAGAGTATAAGAAGGACAAGAAAATTAAGAAGGACAAGAAAATTAAGAAGGACAAGAAAATTAAGAGGGTAAAGAATGGCGATTAAAAGAAGAAAGAAAAGAAAGAAAAGAGAAATGAAACCAGAGAAAAGAGTTAAAGATATCTTTGGTAAATCTGTCAAGCTTGGTCGTCCTTCTAATTATCCTTCAAAAGAAAAACAAGAAGCTATTGCTTTAAAGAGAAATTTATCATACTGGTGTTTGGCTACACCAGTCGTATTAGATGGAAGCCAGTTTTCTTTTAAGGGTCATGAATATTTAATAGATGTTTACAATTCTGATAATATAATTGAAGTTTATCAGAAGGCAGCCCAGATGGGATTCAGTACAAGAGTCATATTGGAAAGTCTTCATAAGTGCAAGTACCTATATCCTAATGGAGTACTATATTTATTTCCTACCAAAACAGACGTAACAGATTTTAGTAAAAGTAAGTTTGCAAGATTAATGAATGAGAATCCATTTTTACAAGAATGGGTTAGAGATACTGATGCGGCAAACATCAAGTCGATTGGAAGGGGAAATTTTTATTTTAGAGGAATGAAAACAAGGGGTGGCTTGAAAACTATTCCGGTAGATTTAATAGTTTTTGATGAATACGACGAGCATATTTCTGTTACTGGAAGAGAGATGAAATTATTTACTTCTCCTGAATTGGCATTAGAGAGAGCGAGCCATAGCAAATATAAACACCAAAGATATTTGTCAACACCTACATTACCTGACTTTGGAATCAATCTTGTTTATCAATCCAGTGATCAAAAACATTTTTTTATTAGATGTGATAAATGTAATACATGGACTTGTCTCGAAGAAGAGTTTGTTGCGGCAGATGGGGAAGAACAAAAAATTTTATATTATTCAAAGAAACTTGGAAAAGTAATAAGAGCATGTAAGAAATGTGGGGCTGAACTTCCTAAAGTAGGGTATGATAATAATTGCGAGTGGGTGAAAAAAGTAACCACAAAAGGATTATCTTCAGGATGGTGGATTAGTCAATTAAACAGTATGTATGTTGCTCCTGTGAATATATTAGAACAATATGAAATCCATGTTTTACGAACAAGAAAACCAGTTACTGGACAGCCGAATCCACAGGAGTTTTGGAATAGTAAGATCGGGCATCCATGGGTATCTGCGACTGCAAGATTAACAGTAGAAACGATAAGAAAATGCTGTGGTAATTTTCAATTACAAGCTCATGATTCTGGTCCTTGCGTTATGGGAGTTGATCAAGGATCGGATTTGCATGTAGTAATTACTTCTTTAAGATTTGGAAAACCAACGGTATTGTATTTAGGAATATTGAAAGACTGGGAAGAATTGGATAATCTTATGAGATCATTTGCCGTAGCATGCTGTGTAGTTGATGCTCTTCCAGAGACCCGTAATGCCAGAGCTTTTGCAAAACGATTTCCTAAAAAAGTTTTTATGAATTATTATGTAGATAGGAAGGGAGATTTTTCTTGGAACGAGGAAGAGTATATTGTGCAAGAAAATAGAACTGAATCTATGGATGAAAGTCATATTGTTATTGATACAGCAGAAGTTATTCTTCCTGCTTCTGGTATTCCAGAGGTAGAGGAGTTCATAAAGCACTGTCATAATGTCGCAAAGAAATTAGTAGAAGATGAAGTAAAAGGAAGCAAAAGATATATTTATGTAAGACTTGGTGCAGACCATTTTAGGCATTCATTTAATTATGCTTGTATTGCGAGTACAAGAGTTTTAAGATATGGAATAGGAGATGGAGAAATAACAATAGAATCAAGTATGAAATCGGCACAATCAGATTGGTAAGGAGAATATAAAATGGAAGAACGAGAAGAACAAGAAGAAATAATTAAGAATTTAATTCCAGTTGTTCGTTATGGCGCTATATTTTTTAATATAGATACTAATCTTTTTTATGCTTATGATAAAAATCAAAAATGGGTTACGGCTGACGAAACAAATGACTTGGTTTTGAAAGCATTGCTCGTATCTAATTTTCAGCAAGAGAAAGATAATCTAAATAATGACTCTGGAAGCAGATGCGTTTGTTCTGAGGATGAATGGGATCCAGTTCCAGAGCATAATATATGTATTGCTTGTGGGAAACCGCGTATTGAATTCTCAAAAGGAGAACAATGAAAAAGCCAAATAAATGCTGCGGAATGGGAACTTATGAATGCCAAATACCAATGCCGATTAAAGGACGAGTACAAGGAATTGATTTTTGTATTGCTGATATTGTAGCTGCTTTGAATGCTGCAAATATTGCAACTGTAGCTTCTTGTTGTGGACATGGGAAGATTCCGGCAAGAATTGACCTTGAAGACGGTAGGGAAATAAATATCAAAAACGTAAAAGGTAAATGAAGCAAATGCCAACAAAACGAATCAAAGACGAATCTAAGTTAATTGCAAAATATAGAATAAAGGCCGGAAAGAGCCATTACTTTCATGTGTTCTTGTGGGATTCGCAAGACTCGTTTGATGCAAATACGTTTGATAATATTAAGGGGCAATCAGCAGGATGTGTAAATCTTACTTCTTGGTCTTACAAAATAAGTAAAGAAGGGATAGAAGAAAAAAGAGTACCCCCTAAACTTGGAGAAGTTCATTTTATATCGGGTAAATGGACAACGGAAATTGTTGCTCATGAATTATGCCATGCTCTTATACACCGTTTACGAACAATTAATCCAACTGCAAATGATGTTCTGTGGCAAGAAAAAGATAGTGAAGAAGTTATTTGTTATGAATTTGGAAGATGGGTAAATCAAATATATAGGTTGTTATGGAATGACGATCCCTTAATGATATTAAAATTAAAAAACAAAGAGGAATAAACAAATGCCATACAAAGAAATAAAAGAATGTAGAGTATGTGGAAATAAAAATCTTTCTCCTGTAGTTAATCTTGGTGAATTAGCTTTAACAGGAATTTTTCCAAAAACTAAAAATGAAGAAGTAGATGTTGCTCCATTAGAACTCGTTAAATGTCATGGAGATAATTGTTGTCATCTTCTGCAGTTAAAGCATTCTATGAATATGGAGAAGATGTATGGAAATAATTATGGATATCGTTCTGGCTTGAATCCCTCTATGGTAGCTCATTTACAAGCCATAGTTAGAATAGTTACTAATACGGTTTCGTTACAGCCAGATGATTTGATTATTGATATTGGAAGTAATGACGGAACTCTATTGAGAAATTATTTTGGAGATTATAATTTAGTAGCTTTTGACCCAACAGCAGCAAAGTTCAGTAAGTATTATCCTGCAAATGTAGACTTGTTTGGTGACTTTTTTAGTAAAGAGATTTTTAGAAGTCATTATAGAAGTGTAAAGGCAAAGGTAGTTACGTCTATTGCTATGTTTTATGATTTACCAAAACCATTAGAATTTATGCAAGATGTTTACGATATATTAGATGATAAAGGGATTTGGGTTCTGGAGCAAAGTTATATGCCAGAGATGATAAAACAGAATGCTTATGATACGGTCTGTCACGAGCATTTAGAATATTATGGGCTTTATCAAATAAGGTGGATGGCCGATAGAGTCGGTTTTAAGATAGTAAATGTTGAATTTAACTCTACAAACGGAGGCAGTTTTTTAGTAATACTGGCTAAGAAAGGTGGTGGGGTTAAGGGATTGAGCAATGAGTTCTTTATTAATACTATATTAAAGGAGGAACAGCAGAAAGGATTTCTAAGTCTGGCTCCGTATAAGAGATTTCGTAAGAATATATTTAAACATACGAGTAGATTAATCGAGTTTATTGAAAGGTTAAATAGAGAAAGAAAAGTAGTTGTAGGGTACGGGGCATCAACGAAGGGCAATGTCTTGTTGCAGTTGTGTAATTTTAATGAAAGAGATATTCCTTGTATTGTAGAAATAAATGAGGATAAGTTTGGATGCTTTACTCCAGGAACTAAAATTCCTATTGTGTCTCAGAAGGAGGCCGAAAGCGGTTTTGGAAATATCGATTATTTATTTGTACTTCCGTGGCATTTTAAAGATAATATTCTTAAGAAGGAAGAAAAGTTTTTGAAAGCCGGAATGAAGTTTATTTTTCCGTTGCCTGATATTAGTGTAGTTGGAGGAAAAGAAAATGAATAGATACAATATGGTGATAGGGGTTATTCCTGATACGAGTAGGCAATTTGTTCAGGAAGTGGTATGCGGTAATGGTAAATGGTCTTTACATGATGATTTGCAAAGAGAGGTTGATAAAAGAACAGAACTTTATAAAAAGCGTATTAGGAAATTAGAGGAAGAGATAAATTATCGGCAGTTAGTTGCTTCTATTCCTTTTGTTTCTAAATGTAATTGTGAAAAAGAATATAATAAGAGAGTTAGTTTTATTGAAATTAGAGATGTATGGTTCTGCCCTGTTCATGGATATAAAAAATTATGATTAGAATATAATTAAGGAAGAAGGAAGCGAAATGAATAAATTAAGAGTGCTAAAAGAGATTTTGGATTATATTAAAAAAGAAGAAATTAATGTCCCCGATATAGATATTTCTATATATTTAAAAGACGATTGTATATTAGAATTAACAGTAATAGACAGATGTTATTTTGCCCATGTTTTTAGTAATGAAGTTATTGATTCTGATATGAGTAGTTATGAATTAAAAAATTCTTGTATATTGAGCAAAGAGAGGATCAATATAAAGAAAAAAGAACCAACAAGGAAGGGGAAGAGAAGATGAAGAAGACGAATGGCAATTGGACACCTGAAGATGAGCTTAATGAAACAGAGGGGCAGTAAGTAGAAAAATAAAAGAAAAACATATTGTGAAAAATGCAATAGTAAAATAAAACTTGAAATTCATCATGATCCATCAATGAACGAGGATGATCGTTTAGATTGGGAAGGGAGGATTTGGACTTTGTGTAGAAAGTGTCACATGGAAGAACATAGAACTGATAATGGACGATTTGGAAAAATATTATATGAAGGAGGTGGTGCTACCGTGATAAAAAAGACAATGAAGAAAGCTCTAATCACGGGCATATGACAGGACAAGACGGAAGTTACTTAACAGAGCTCCTTATCGAAAAAGGATATAAAGTTTATGGAATAAAGAGAAGGGCTTCACTTTTTAATACAAAAAGAATAGACCATTTATATCAAGATCCACACGATGTAAGCGCAAACATTACTTTTTATTATGGAGACCTAACAGATTCCAGTAATTTAATTCGTATTATTCAGGAAGTACAACCAGATGAAATTTATAATCTGGCGGCACAAAGTCATGTTAAGGTTGCTTTTAGTGTCCCTGAATATACAGTAGACGTAAATGCTCTTGGTGCATTAAGATTGCTCGAAGCAATTAGGATTTTAGGATTAGAAAAGAAAACTAAATTCTATCAAGCTTCAACTTCGGAATTATTTGGGGATACAATGGAAGTCCCTCAAGATGAAAGTACTTCTTTTAAACCTTGTTCTCCTTATGCTATCGCAAAGCTATACGCTTATTGGTGTGTAGATATGTATAGGAAGGCGTATGGTATGTTTGCCTGTAATGGTATTTTATTTAACCATGAATCCGAAAGAAGAGGCGAAACTTTTGTTACAAGAAAAATTACGAAAGCGGCAGCAAGAATTACTCTTGGGTTGCAGGATAAATTATATCTCGGAAATCTTAATTCTAAAAGGGATTGGGGATATGCAAAGGATTATGTTCGTGCAATGTGGTTAATGCTTCAGCAAGATAAGCCAGAAGATTTTGTAATCGCAACAGGCGAACAGCATTCTATTAGAGAGTTTTGTGAAAGAGCATTTGATGTTTTTGGTATTGAATTAGAATGGAAAGGAGAAGGAGTAAATGAAAAAGGAATAATAAATAGAGTGGAACTTAAAAAACGTAATAATGGAGGATATACTTTTCTGAAATCTTTATCTCGTTTAGAAGTAGGCCAGGAAGTAATTAGTGTTGACCCTTGTTATTATAGACCAATAGACGTAAATAATTTATTAGGTAATGCTGTAAAAGCTCATAGGACTTTAAATTGGTATCCCAGTATTTCTTTTAATGATATGATTTGGCTAATGGTAAACAACGATTTGAAAGAAGTTTCTGATGAAAGTAAGGGGCATATATGTCCGAGTTGTGAAGCCGATATGTGAAGTCTGTAAAGTTTGTAAAATTTGTGAGGTGGCTTACGATAAGTTATAAAATAGTGTATAATGAAATTATAAGGGGTTAAGGATAAAGACTAATCTGAGGCTGTATGAGGCTGTAACAAGGAGACTTAAAGATGCAGAAAGAACTAATAATTCAATCAATTGAAAAAATACCAAATGATTTGATGGAAAAGGCTTGTAATTTTAAGATGAATATTGAAGGAGGTTGCTGGCTCGAAATGGATTATAATAAGAAGATTTATAAAAAGTACGAAAAGGATATAATATGTAATCGTATTTATGCATGGGATAAAGAAATAAAGTTCGATGTAAATGGAGTTGAAGTACTTATGATTATAAAGGATTAGGAATGTCATGAAAAAGAAGAACGAATTATATTCGTATAGAGGAAAAATTATTATTTGCTTTATCGTTCTTATTATCTCTTCTTTTTTTACTGTATATGGAGGAATGCAGTTTTTAGCAAGAGCAGATAGAATCATAGAAGCCGAGAGGGTTGAAACATTAGAAATAGAAAATACTGCATTGGCGTATTTAGTTTCGAAGTACAGGGAAATAGTTCCGTTTTCTGATTTGATAGAAGTAACCAAGCTCGATAAATTAGAACTTGAATTATTAAGAGAACGGGCAAGAGTAATAAGAATAAGATTAGAAAAGAAAATATTAAAAGAAGAAGTAGAAAGAGAAAAACGGGAGAAAGAATAAAGTATGACTCATAATATTTCAAGCCAAAATACGATAGCAGCGAGAATCAGCCCGTTAGATGACAGATATACAAGACAGAGTCCCCGTAAAGGTTGTAAATATGAGTCGATATATAAAAGTATTTGTGTTCCTGTTTGTAAAAGAATAAAATCATATAGAGCAGGTGAAGATTGGACTCAATTTCCCGTTCCTAAATTATCTGAATTCCCTAAAAATAGTATAAACAGTATAAACAGTATAATGAATATTAAAAAGGAGAAAGCGTCATGGAAAGTAGAACGGATTATACATTCTTAGAAGCAGTAAAAAGGTTAAGTGACGGAAGTTGCAAAGAGATGGCAGATATGTTTGGTAATGTTTTTGTTTTAAATGAAGACGGAGTGGTAGTTTGTAAAACTATGGATGAGCAAAAAATTTATTTATCTTCGGCTATTTATCTTGGAAATTGGTATATTAAAAAAGTACGGAAGTCAAGAGTCATTAAGAATGTTGTTTGGAAAAAAGAAGAGAACATTGTCTATCCTGTTTTTTTTTCTATATGGCAAAAAGCGATTTGGGGCGAGTGTCTTAATAAACCGGATATGAAGATGACTTTGAGATGGAACGAAGAAAAGAAGTACACTTTTTTGGAAGCATTAAAGAAATTAAAAGATGGAGAGACTGAAGAGATAAGTCCTGATGGACTTTCATCGACGGTAAGATATAGTTTGAATAAATGTAGAATTTTAAGTTTAAGTTGCTTAAATGCAGAATCAATTACCGATATAGAGGATCTTAATAAATGGGTTCTTCTTCCTAAAGAAATTTTTAATCAGGAAAGAGTTATCGGTAAGGTCAGATGGCTGGACAGTGAATTTGCAGTATATCCTTGTAATATGGATATGCATGTGGGTATTTATTGGAATGATTTTCTTAAACGACCACCAATGGAAATGTTTTTAGAATGGGAGGAGTAATATGAAGTATTTTAAATCTCTTTTTTTAATAGTATTTTTTGTTTCTTTATTTTATAGTGTCTCGATTGCCGGTCAAATAAAATATACGGTTGGAGGCCATACTGCTGCTATATCTGAGAACTTGCTTGATAAAGTCGTAGATTTGTCAATATCTAAAGATTATGAAGCCTTACAAAAACTTTTCGATTCTGGATTAGTAATTCTTTTGAAAAGTGGAATTAAGGTTGAAGTTATAGAAGTCAATCTTTTTAGTGGAACAATTAAAATACGGCCTTTTGGAATGAATTTAGAAATATGGACTGTAAGAGAAGCATTAAAGGAATAGAGAAGATAATATGGAATCATTTAAAATTACACAGGAAGAAGTAGAAGCAGAGATATTGAACGAGGCAAAGTTTTTAGGCGGAGCAATATATAGCGATAATGATTTTTATATTGCAAAAGAGCAGATTCTTAGGAGGTTGCGTTCAAGATTCGATATGTTTTTGTGTCAGGTAGAAGATAGCATAACTACAAATAGGATTTTATTGTGAGGTATAAATGTGAGGTATAAAAGTGAGGTATAAAAGTGAGGTATAAAATAGGGTGTTTCATGAATGATGTGTCTGATCTATCAGAAATAGTATAAAATAGGGTGCAAAGAAGGAAAAAAGAATGATGGGAATATTTAAAAAGGTAGAAGAAAGAATAGAGGAGATAGAGCAGAAGAATCTTCATACTCCGAATAAACCATTAGAGAATCTATATCCTCCAGGATCTCAGTGCAATACTTTTAAAGGTTGCTTAGATTGCCCTGTTGCTTCTTCTTGTGATAAAATACCACTGGAATTAAAATGGCTCCAGCAGTAAAAGCTTATAGAGTTAAGTTCAACTCAGCTTTCTTTAGGAGATTTGAAAATATTAAAAGACAATCTCAAAGATGACCAAGAAGGAGTAGAAGGAGTAGAAGGAGTAGAAGTAAATGAAAACAAAGATGGAAATAGACATAAGGGATAATACGTATTCTGCGAAACATCTCTTTATAAGAAAAACAGTAAGAGACCTTGCTGTAATATGTAAGGGTGAACCCGAAAAGATTATTGATTCTTTAACGGGGTATTTATGGGAAGAAGAAGAAGCTGGATTAATTAAAATGGAAATAAGAAGAGATGAAGTAAGAAAGGAAAGGAGTAAACCAAATGACATTTATTAAAGGACTTCGTGTAAGAAAACCAATGAAACCAACGAAACCAATGAAACCAACGAAACCAATGAAACCAACGAAACCAATGAAACCAAAAACTGCCAGAAGATTTTTAAATAGAAACCAATGGAAATTAATAGTACATAAGTTAAGTGATACGGGTAAATCATTATTGAAAAGAGAAATGAAATGTAAAAGGATAATGATAAAATACTTTAAAAGAAGAGATATATCAGAAGAAAAAGAAATACGAGATGGAGTTGAGAATAGAAGAATCTTCATGCTCTGAATACTCTTAATAAACAATCTTAATACAATCTTAATACAATCTTAATACAATCTTAATACAATCTTAATAAACAATCTTAATACAATCAATACATAAATTGTTATCAAATATCAATGTTCAAATACATACATAAATATAACTTAACTAAATAATAAATATACTTAATCTATGTGGTGTGAGTACATGGGTACAAAGTTCAAATACAATGGCGTTGGTTCTTTATCTCTAAAAGCGTATAGATAAAGGGTCTACAAGCTTTCTGAAAATTAGAGAAAGAGAATAAATTAGACTGAGGAGAACTTATTTTTAGACTGAGAGAACAAAGGAAGTAGAAAGGAAGTAGAAAGGAAGTAGAAAAAGAAGGAGGAAAAGAATGGATGGAGAGAGAGAAAAAATGAGGAGATTAAGATTGGTTTCAGAGAATACAGAATCACCAAGAGAAATAAAAATTGATGAAAGTAAAACAATTAATTTATCGATAGATTCATTATCATTTACACTTGAAATAAGAACAGAAGGAGAATTTGTAAATAGAGGGTTTCGTTTGCAACCAGTTTATCAAGGAGATTATGTAGAGTGGATTCTTGGCAAAGATAATACCGGAGCAACAATTCTTGTACCGGTAAAGAAAGACTAAGAACAAAAGAAGAAGGAAAGAAGAAGGAAAGGAAATAAGATGAGACCATGCGATTGTAAAGATGGATTTGATGAAGGCCAATTAAGTGTAAGTGGATTAAGATATCTTAATGACGAGATCGAGATTGATTCTGATTCCTGTGATCTTTGTATTGTGAAACTGACTATTGGTTCATGTGGTTCATGTGGTTCATGTACTTTAAAAATATCACAGAAAGTATTTAAGACTTTGGCAACGTGGTATATGAAAGACCAAAAAGGAATCTTTGGTTTAACAGATATAACTGATAATAAAAATGAAAAGGAGGAGTAGAAATGAAAAACGAAGTGTCGAGAGTAAAAGTTTATAGCGTAATTGGAATAGGATTTTTGATCGGAGAGAAAATAATAGAAGAGGTAGAAAGGGAAGGATATATTTGTCTAAAATATCCAGGAGTCTTATCTTCAATACAAACTCCAGAGGGAATAAGGGATATGATCAGACAAGCAATTCCAACTTTCGTTTTAGAAGCAGATGAAATGTTAAAGAGGTTTCCTCTTATGAAAGATTTGATTCTTTTTGAAGGGACTCCTGACGCAAAACTATTTTCAATATATAAAAACTTTGTTTCTAATTTGCAAGAAAGACTGACTGGAATTAAAATGGCTCCAGCAGGAGCAATAAATGCATTACCAAAAGTTGGGGAATTATCTAAGATAATGTCTAAGAGACCTCATCTTCATTTCGTAAAATAAAATAAAATAAAATAAAATAAAATAAAATAAAATAAAATAAAATAAAATAAAATAAAATAAAATAAAATAAAATAAAATAAAATAAAATAAAATAAAATAAGGGAGGAGAATATGTTAGGAACGTGGGGAATTTTAGAACGGATATGGGAATTGCCTTGGTACAAAGTTTTGGTAATAGCAGTAATTGATGATGTAATCTTATTTGTAAAGTTATGGCCTGCGTATGTAGCTTTGATAATTATTGGAATAGGCCTTCTTTTATTATTTAAATTATATTTTAGAGAACAAAATGAATAAGAAGAATGAATAAGAAGAATGAACAAGAAGAGAAAGGAAAAGAATAATGATAGTATGGATTTATTTAATTTTACATGACATAACGTGTATTGTATCTGGAACTATACTTATAGTTACGGGTCATGATTTATGGGCAATAATTCCGTTTGCACTTGCAGCATTTACAACCGTCAAGAAAAGAAGATAGTGATGGAATACAAATCATTCAAAACATTTAACCAAGATTATTTAAATACTCTAAAAGAATTAGAGTATAGAGAAAGATTCTTAGCACTATATCCTTATCTAAAAGATTATCTAATGCCGGCAATGAGGTACAAGAGATTTGGCAATGTAGATTATTTTGATTGGGAGGATGCGTGTTCTGCTGTGTATTATAATATATTTATTTTATGCTCTAATTCAGATTGGTTAAGTAAGCATCCCAATCAAGTAAAAAGGTTTTTATATGTAGTTTGTCAGAATAGTGTCCTGCGTCAGTTGCAGTTGCTTAATAGATATAGAAGTAGGAATGTATCAATAGACTCAATAGAAAACTTTGAGGGAATTTTAGATGTAATTCCTGATACAAATAATAAAATAAATATAATTGATGTAGTAGAAGTAAATGGACTTAGGATAGAGCGACAGTTAATAAGGACTTATGAAAGATTACTCGGAAGTAAAGGATTAAACAATGCGTGCAGAACCGTCATTAAAAGATATGCAAGAATTATCGCTGGAAGAATTGCAGAAGATCAAAGAGATTAAAGAAACTGAAAGAGAAAGTTTAGACTTGAAGCTTATGACTTTATTCCTTGCTAAAGATAAAAGAAGAAAATCTCCATATAGATTGTTTCCTATATTGTATGATGTTATAGGAGAAGAAGCTTTTCTTAATCTGCTAAGAGTAATGGCTGGGCTACAAGTGTACTTTCCATCAGAAGCAAAAATAGTAGAAGCACAATTAGCGATAAGTATTTATCAAAGAGTAAATAAAATAGAGAAGAAGAAAAGAGTTAAAAGAGGACAGCTAATAGATAAGTTATCAGAAAGATTTAATTGTGATGCAAGGTCTCTATATAATAAGGTCAATAATGCCTTTAAATAATGCCTTTAAATAAAAGTTCTGTTTAACCACTTAATTCCAAATTCAAATTAATCTAAAGGGTAAGCCTTCCTTAGATTAGTCGCTTATCTTATTGTACTTCCCTCCTTTGGTTAACTCCCTGTATAGGTTATTATATATTTAATGCGGTATAACATGAATAAATATATCAAATATATCAAAGAGATATAGAATATATAATAACTCAAAACAGGGAGAAGCTTTTGTTTACACGAATTAAATCATATATGGAATCTTTTAGGAATCCTCCTGCGGATTTCTATAAGGAATTGATGTCTGCTGAAACATCTCTTTATGCAAGTAGTACTCCCAATACATACAATCCAGATACATTAGCTGTACGTAAAGGTGGATTAAGAATCTACGATAAGATGAGAAAAGATGATACGATAAGGGCTTGCCTTAGTCTTAAGAAGTATGCCGTCTTAAGTACTGGTTGGAGTGTTGACCCGGCAATAGAAGAGGAAAAAGATGAAGGAATAAATAAAGAAGTCGCAAAATTTATAGAGAGTAATTTTAACTTAATGAATGGTTCGTTCGATGATATTCTTTTACAGATAATGACTGCTTTTGATTATGGGTACTCCGTAACAGAAAAGCTATTTTCCGTTAAAGAGAATAAGATAATGCTTGATATGCTAAAGACAAGAAAACCCCACGGCATATCTTTCGCAACAGATAAGTTCGGTAACCTTTTAGAAGATGGAGTTATACAAGCAAACAATCACTTCCCTTCGAATAAATTTATAATCTTCGTCAATAATCCTGAGTTTAATAATTGGTACGGTGAAAGTGATTTACGTTCTTGTTATAGAGCATGGTGGAGTAAGGATAATATACTGAAGTTTTGGAATATGTATTTAGAACGATATTCTATGCCTCCTGTCGTTGGTAAGATTAAATCGGCTATGCAGGATGGTGACGTTACAAAACTACAAAATATATTAAAAAGGTTACAGACAGCTTCTTCTGCTACAATTCCAGATGGAGTAGAAGTAGAGTTTCTCGAAACAAAAGGGAAAGGGGCAGTATCCTATGAGGCCGCAGTAGAGAAGCACGATATGGCAATGGCTCGTGCGTTGCTTGTTCCTAATCTGTTAGGCGTTACAGCACAAGGGGATACAGGAAGCTACTCTCAATCCAGGACTCATTTTAATGTATTCCTGTGGATTATCCTTAAGGCACGAAGGACGGTAGAAGAATTAATTAATGAAGGATTGGTTAGAGAATTAGTTGACTATAATTATAGAGTAGAAGCATACCCAACCTTTAAGTTCCTTCCATTAGATGATGATAAAAAAATAGAAATAGCAAGGCTTTGGATAGAGGCAGTCGATAAGGCTTCTGTTACATCTGATGGTGATGATGAAAACGTATTAAGAAGTATGATTGGATTCCCTGAAAAAGAAGTAGATGTAGCAGGGGATAAAGAAAGAGCAAGAATAGAGAAGGAAAAGGCTGATAAGTTAATAGTCGATGAAAAGAAGGCAGCTGACAAGGTTATTAAGGAAGCAGAGAAAGCAGATAAGATAGCGGAGAAAGAAAGGATAGCATCAGAGAAGGAAGCTAAAAAGGCTGCAAAGGAAGCGAAGAAGAATAATGCAAATGCGCTACCTGCGGGGGGTGTAGAGTTAAGTTCAAATGACTTCGCTGCAAACACACTGGATAGAGCATTAACCAAGTATGAGAAACGAGCCAACTTTAAAAAAATAGAAAAGACTTTAGATAAGTTAGAAGAAGAATCAAGGGAAAAGATAGTAGAAGTTCTTACAAAACAAATGGAAGTCCTTCAGTCTTTCTTAACCAAAAAAATAGAAAGCGATTCTTTAACTCCTAAACTAATCAATACCCTTCAGTTAAAACACCTGAGAGAGCTACAACAAGTCATAAAAGAAACATTAAGAGAAGCTTATAGGTTTGGACAGGAACGGGCTTTAAAGGAGTTAAGCAAAAAGAATTATCAGCGTATCCCACCTGCTTATGCTATTGATTATTTGACAAACAAATCCTTCTATATAAAAGGTGTACTTGAAAGTTCTATTTTAAATGGTGTTAAAGGAACATTACTTTCTTCGTTAGAGTCAGGGGAAGGAATGAAGGAAACGATGTTAAAAGTAGAGCAGATATATAAGCCATATATAGGAACAGAAATAATATCTGACTTGAAACAAGTTTCTCCATATAGAATAGAAACAATGATGAGAACGAATACTACAGGAGCTTTTAATAATGGTCGTGTTGCGATGGGATATGATAAGGATTTAAAAGATTATATTGTTGCTTATCAGTACAGTGCTGTTATAGATGATCGTACAACTCCTGTCTGTATGGAACTCGATGGAAAGATAATTCGCAAAGACGATCCTGACTTTGATAGGTTCGTTCCACCTCAACATTTTAACTGCCGCTCAATATTGGTGCCAGTAACGACTGATGATGAACCATTTAAAACAATATCGAGAGAAGAATCTGATAATGCACTTGCTTTAACACCTGAAAGTTTTGGTGGAAGGGTAGGAGGGATTACTCCTAAGAAAGATATCTTTTCTAATTCTAAGGTGGCGGGGCAGTTATCTAAATGCTAAAGAATTGCTTAACGACAAAAGATATAAATAAGATTGATAAAAGTATATCTGATAAAAAGCCCGCAACGGCAAAAGCTCAACAGCTTGCCTTGAAACAGGAAGAGCTTTTTGATAAAGCAATGAAGAATAGTTCTTTGACAGATAAGATAAAGGGATTAAATAAGAAGGCAAGGATCACAGCAATTCAGAGCGAGATAGAAAAGTCAGGGATAAAGGTACCTCGGAAAAAAGTAAATAGGATGTTGACGGTAGTAGAGAAAGTAGAAAAGGGAGGAATACCAAAGCCAATAGTAAAGCCCGTGATTAAACCTGTGATTCCTAAGGCACCTGAAGTAAAACCGATTGCTCCTGTAGAGCCGATTGCTCCTGTAGCTCCAGGAATTACTTTTACTCCTGCTAAAACATTAGATGAAGCATTAGAGAAATGGAAGGAGTTTGGAGATAAAAATCCATTATTCCATAGTACTATGAATGCTAAGAAAAAATTACAAGCGATGAATACTGTTAATCAACAAATGCATAATTTAAAACCATGGGTTCGAGGAAGAAAGATTAATAGATTTTCTTTTGGAGATGGCGATCATAATTGGAGTGGTCTTAGTTCTGGAAGCGGGACTATGAAAAATAATCATGTCCGTTTGCATTTTAAAACGAGTTATATTGATCCTGCAGCAAGAGAGAAGTTTTATGGTGCTTTAAAAAAAAATAGATGGGTTGTTCATAATAATAATGCTGCCGTTATTCTTCGCCATGAGATGGGGCATACAATGTGGTTTGATGCGAATTCATTTACATCGAGTAAACTTAAAAAAGAGTTTACGAATCAATTTAATTTATTTGGTAAAAAATTAATAGATAAGAATATTTCAGAATATGCCACTACAAATTCAGTTGAATTTTTTGCAGATACTTTTGCTGTGTACTCCAGTCCGGAGTTTGTAGCAGGGTCTTTGAATAAAGTATTTGGTGAGGGCTTTGAAGAATTAATGGAAAAGATCTTAGGAGGAGGGGCAAAGAAGAAAGTAATTTCTAAAACGGTTAAGGCAATCAAGCCCATGAAGCCAATGACTTCTGTTGGTAAGATGGTAAATTGTATTATAAAGCAATTTACTTTAGACAATATATTTGGAATAGAAGAAGTTCTTGCAGAGTATGGTACATACGCAAGGCCAGACCCGTGTAAGGATTATGTCCGTTCAGATACAGAACTTAGAATAAAAGATAATTATCCTCTTAAGAAAGTGTGGTATAGAAATGGTAAGAAAGTTAGTGGTAAGGAATTAGAAAGGCTTAAGGGTATGAATATACCACAGAGTTGGAATAATGCTATTGTAAGCTCGAATATTAATGCTGATTTACAAGCCATTGGTCAGGCAGCTAATGATAAATGGCAATATCAATATAGTGCAAAGCATTGGGTAGAAGCGGACTTAAAGAAATTCAATAGAAATAAAGTATTTACTAAGAAAATATCTGATATTAGAAAAGGAATGGATGCTGGGCTTAAGATTGATACACCACAGGCTTATTTGTTAAGTATAGAGGACAGAACTGCTATAAGAATCGGAACGAATGCCGATTTAAAAGCTCAGATAAAAGCTTATGGATTAACTACTTTAGAAAATCAGCATGTAATAATAGAAGGGAATACAGCGATATTTGATTTTATGGCAAAGGAAGGAATTGCGGCTCATTACGAGTTAACAGATAAGAAATTAGTTTCGTGGTTAAAAAAGAGAAAAGAACAATCTGTTTTTGGAGAGAAGTTATTTCCTGACGTTTCGGCGAATAAATTAAATACATATTTAAAAAGAGTATCTAAAGATAACTTTACTGTTAAGGATTTTAGAACTTATCATGCTACTCAAATTGCTTATAAAGAATTAAAACCATATGCGGGAATGTCGTTAAATGCTAAAGAAAAGAAAGCCCTTATAGATGGAGTATGTGAGACAGTAAGTAATTTTTTACATAATTCTCCGCCCATGGCAAAGGCTTCATATATCAGTCCATCAGTATGGGAAGTAATTGGTGGATTACCTAAGAAAGCCGTAAAGGTAACTATAAAGAATTAAGAAGGGGAGGTAGAAATGTTAAGTGCAGAAGAAGCAGAAAAAGCAGCAGAAGAAAAAGATTATCAGGACTTTGAAAACTCTATTGATATAATAGATAAGGAAGGGAAAACGATTCCTCCTGTATTGGAAGAAGATGATTCGCCTGACCCTGAAGGAGATAGAGAATAAGATGAATTATGAATTTGATTTATCACCGACAGAATCTAATGATGATTGGCTTCGTGCCAGTAGACTTGCAAAGGATGGGTCTAAAAAAAGTTTAGATGAATTAAAAAGAATGGAAAATACTGAAATGGTAGAAGTAGATTTATCGAAGGTAGTAAAAAAGTAAAGGGAATTAAAATGCCAAGTCCAATGTTAATAAAATGCGTACAATGCGAGTACTTCAAAGGAGTAAAACAAATTCCTTTTGAGAAGGGATTGTTCAAGTACCTATGCTTCGCGTATCCAGAGGGAATACCAGAAATGATTCGCTCTTGGGAAATGCCCCATACTTCTATAAATAAAAATCAAGAAGGCGATTTTGTTTTTAAGTTAAGAGAAGAAGTAGAAGAAGTAGTAGAAGAAATAGTTAATTATCAGATATATGATGTGAACGGGGTAGTCGGGGAGTTTATTAGCACTAAGAAGCTAAAGGCGTTTAGAGATTTTCTTTTAACCTTGAAGTATTATCCTAATCTAAAAGCCTTTATAGATAAAGGTTCGTCTTTATTAACAGAAGATTTTGTAGGGGAAGTATTCAAATTAAGTTCACCAGATAAAGAAATGCAAAATATAATAACTATTTTTCAAGACTTGGTAGATAAGGCTGATACCATCGTAACAATAAACGATGGATTAGATGATGAAGATGCTATGGAAGAAATATCATGATAAAGAATAAAGTAGACCTTCCGGATATTGTTTATTTACAAACGACGACAAGATGTCAAGGACATTGTGTGTACTGTCCATTCGACGATGTTTACACAGATAAGAAAGCAATAGATATGACTCTTAAAGATTATAGGGTAATCTTAGCCTGGTTAAAAGAAAACGATTATCACGGAAGAATTGGGTTTTTACTTCATTATGATCCAGCCGAAGAGAAAAGGCTCGTAAAGTTTATTAATGTCGCTCGGGAGACGCCGTCAGACGTCCAATTAGAGGGTTCCACTGGAAGCACTGAACAATTAGCCGCATTTAAAATGTTAGATCTTTTAGACGTAGTTAAGGCTGGTTCAAAAAAGGTAGTTACATCAAGAGCAGAAAATGTTAGAAAATGTAAACAGATAAAAGGAAGATTGAGATTAAGGAGTGAAGAGCCCTCAGTTTTGGATTGATGAATGGTATTTACAAGAAGGCGGAACGTCTTTAGATTACACGATTAGACCAGCAAAAGGAACTTGGTTATATCTCGAAACGATACAGACAAATTTTGTAGATGCTGTCAGTGCGGATAATACAGATTCAACGATGCCAATGTTATCTTATGATAAGATATTAGCAATGACTCCTGTTGCTGGATATATACGAAGAAGGTATTCAGAGAGTAAAGATGATCCTATTTGGGAAGATAGATTTACTAATTTGCTGGACTTATTATCTTGTCCTTGGTCAAAGCTTTCAAATTTTTTAAGTGACGGAACGAATACTTTAATTACAGTAATCCATAATTTTTCAAATAAGGAGTCTGTAATTTTAAAATCAGAAAATAACGATAGAATGGTATTTACGATAGAAGATGATTTTAGTGTATTGCTTGCATTTCATATTTGTGTTCGTGGGTATGAATGGGTGGTGCCTAATGATTAGAAAAATGATTAGAAAAATAATAAAGAAGCTTATGATCAAACTTACAATTAGTAGTTGGAAAACAAGATTGGGATTCTATCTTGTTATAAGTTCAGAGATATTTAAGTCATGTGGTTTTACAATGGTTCTTGATATAACAACAATAGGATTTGCATTTTTATTTTTAGGAATAGCACACAAAACAGAAGGGAAGTAGAAAAGGATAAAGGAAAAGAATATGACCCGAGCTATGATATTTGGAAAAAGCAAAACATATAAAGACCTGTATTCCACAGAAATGGAAGTTTTTAAAATTGGTACATACAATGGTGATAAGTACAAGAAAAAAGATTTGTTTGCAATGGTTGAAGCTTTCAATACTCTTAAAGATAAATGGAAGCCAACTCTTAAGATAGGTCATGGAAAACAATTATCAGAACAACCAGCACTTGGGTATGTAGATAAACTCAAGGTAGTAGGGATTGTTTTGGTTGCGAAGATAAAAGATATACCAAAAATCGTTAAAGAGGCAATGGAGAAAGGATTATATAAGAAAAGGTCAGCGGAGATATACTGGAATTATAAAGACCAAAACAAAATTTGGCCTCGTTGCTTAAAGGCGATTGCCTTACTTGGCGAAAGTATTCCTGCTGTAACTTCGTTAAAAGATATCGAGAAATTTTTTGATGAAGGCGAAGGGGACATAAAAAATTACGAATTAGATATTGAAGAAGTAGAGGAAGTAGAAGAAGTAGAAGCAGGTGATTATGCAATAGATCATAAAGGAAAAAATAATCCTAATTGGAAAGACGGTTCTGCTCCTGGGTATTATAGAAGGTATCTGGATAAGCATACTATTTGTGAGAAATGTAAAAAGAATAAGGCAACAATGGTTCACCACAAAGATGGTAACCGAAGTAATAATATTAATAAAAATTTAATGGCGGTTTGCCGTAGTTGCCACATGGTGTTAGAAAATGGCAATTGGAAAAAACATTCAGAAGATAAGGATAATAAGGAGGTGAAAGGCTACATGTATTGGTCGGAAGACAAGGATAAAATAAAAGCAAGAGTAAAATCAATGGACTTGTTTGATTTCGAAACATTAGAAGGAAGTGGTTTTAAAGATAAGAAAGGAGTAACTTTAATCACAGGAGTTCTAAGCGAAGCTCCAGAAGATAAGGGAATTATACAAGGCTGGACGTTTGATCGAAGTCTATGGACACGTGAAGAAGCTCAAACATGGCTTCAAGGCTATGGCTATGGGGGTTATCCCGAAACTGTTTATGGTGAAAACACAGAAGAGAAAATCGAAGATGGAATTAAGTTTCCAAAGGAAGCTTATTTATATACTCCTGACGAAAGTAAGTCTTCTACATGGAATTTGAGGATATGGGAGAACTTGAAGGATAAGGTAACAGAGACTCAGTTAGAACAAGTTGTTGCCGCTTTTTCATCTGAAGAGTTTAAAATTCAGTTGGTTCAAATGTCCACTGAAGATGTTAATAAAATAAAAAGTAATTTAAAATCATTATACAAAGAATTAGGAGTTAAAGGAGTTAAAGAAATTAAAGAATTCGAGATTCCTAAACATCCGAGAAACAAGAGAAACAAGGAGGTAAAGATTATGGATTGGGAAGCAAAAGTAAAAGAAATGCAGGAAATAATTAATGGACTTAACACAAAAATCACCGAGTATCAGGATCAGGAGAAAACCAAAGAAGTAATAGAACTGAAAGAACAGTTAACTCTTAAAGAAACTGAGTTAACTGAAATGAAGGCTTTCAAAGAGGAAGCTGATAAGTTTAAGATAGATAGAGATAAAGCAATCGAAGAGCGTGATGCATCAAATGCCAAAGTACAGGCTGTTGAAGATGCACGTAGAACGGATTCTATTACGAATTTCGTTAAAGACAATGGAGTAAATGGAACGAAGAAAATTCTTCCTCGCGATGAGAAACTCGTTATCGATATTCTCTCCGCATGTCCGCAGAAAAAAGAGTACAAACTTGAAGATAAGGATGTTTCTCTTGAGGATATGGTAAAGAAATATATCGAAGGTTTTTCAAAAGTGGTTGATACAAAACAGCATTCCCATAAAGATGGCGAAGGCGAGTATGATACTGCCACTAAAGAATTGGAAGGGAAAATTGCCGAGTATAGGGAGAAAGACGTGAAGGTAACTTATACGGAAGCTTTTGAGGCCGTACTTAAAGCCGATTCTGATCTGAAAGATAGATATCATAAAGAACGGGCATAGAAAGTAGAGTTATTGTAGTATTGTAGTATTGTAGTATTGTAGTATTGTAGTATTGTAGTATTGTAGTATTGTAGTATTGTAGTATAAATTAAAGGAAGAATTATTTAAGGAGGTATAAATTATGGCATATGAAGGAAATCAGCCTTGCAATTTTTCTGCAAAGGCTGACGCAGATTATTCCGGTCATCAGTTTTTCTGTGTAGAAATGACTGCTGATAATGGATTTGGTATATCTACTCTTACTGCTGGAGTTCATCCAGCTGGGGTTCTTCAAAATAAACCAACATCAGGCCAGCATGCAAGAATATGTCCGCTGGGTATTTCGAAAGTTCGTTTTGGTGGGGCGTGTAGTTATGGAAATGCCGTATCGGCTGCAGATAGTGGCTGGGCAACGGCAGCAAATAGTGGTGTTGCAACTATGGGTTTTGTAATTAATGGTTGTAATTCGGGCGGAATTGCTACTTGTTTTATTAACATGGCGAATGCCACATTTACAACTTCAGCGTAAGGAGGTGATTTAGAATGGGAGAATTTAAAATATATCAGTTAGAAAAAAGATTTGATGTTGATCCGGGGGATGTTCATATAGATACAGCAATCAGTAATATTCTGCTTGACTATCGTCCTCAGGGATTTATAGCAGATCAGATTTGTCCTATTGTTCCTGTTACAAAACAGAGCGATAGATTCTTTAAGATAGCACAAGCGGATAAGTTCAGGACTACTCCCGATTACAGAGCTCCTGGTACAGAGCCGAATTACATTAGTTTCGATGTAAGCTCTGATGGATATTTCTGTGACAATTATGCTCTTGGTTCTTATTTAACAAGAGAGGAAATTGCAAATGCAGATGCAGCAATATCTAATCGGATGTCGAGGTCTCGTCTCATTACAGATATTCTGTTACTCAATAATGAAGTAAGAGTTGCAAGTCTTGTAGGAAGTGCTTCCAATGTTGGTTGTAGCACTACTACCGGAAGTGCATGGGGAACATCTAATGCTGATCCTTATCTGGATTGTATAGGAGATTTACAGGCAGTTGAAGACGGAAGAGGGTATCGTCCAAATACGGTTGTGTTTGGAAAACAAGCATGGAGAAAATGGAGAGAGTCTGAGAAGATTCAGACCTTGATATTCCCCCATGGTGGTGGAATTCCTACAATCGAGCATGCAAAGCTTCTTCTGGAAGTTGATAAAATATTAATTGGTGGAGCTTATTACAATACGGCGGCACAGGGCATGACTATGTCTCTCAGCAAAATCTGGGACGATAATGTTCTTTATGCTTATATTGCTCCGACTCCGAGTCAGGAAGTTCCGAGTTTTATGTACGGTTTTCGCTGGACAGTTCCTGGTATTCCAAATATGATAGCCAGGGTATTTCCGTTTGACGAAAAGAAAGGTCGTCAGGATGTTCATATTGCATATTACCAGGACGAGAAGATTACTGACAGTGGTTTAGGGTTCCTTAGAACAGGTGTTGGTAGTTCTCAGTAGTAAAACAGTTAATTGGTTTGTCTGGCCAGACGGTATAGGGGGAGGGGAAAAACTCCTCGCCTCTCCCTCTATACATCCTTTAGGGAGGTGAAATAAAATATGAAAAGTATATGGAGTATGTATAAAGAGTTAAGGAAGAATGAAAATGACGATTCTGGAATTACGGGCAATTCTAATTCATTGTCTACTTTAACAACGAAAGTCAATAGCCAGGGAGGGACTCTGGCTGGTTCAAGTGCAATGAGATTTACCAATGTTGCGACCACTCCTCAAACAATACCCGCAGCTGGAGTTGCATATTACGATTCAACATTGAAAGTTATAGTAGTTTCGGATGCAACTTCGTTTCATACTGCTGGAGGAAGTTTAGCTTCTTAATTTATTATATTAAAAGAATGAAAAGAAATGATAAAGGTATAAACAAGGGCGAGCTCAACGGTTCTTGCCCTTGTTTTTTTTATAAAAAGAGGAGATGATTTTGGAAGTAGATACAGTAGATTCGAGGAAATACTATAACGAAAAATACGATACTGGAGATTATCGCGGGTTGTATGGAGGGCTCGATAAGAACGATGTTGGGGTTCTGCCAATACATTATCTTTTGAGTGCTTTATATATAAGATATGGATTGCTTGTTGATACAGATTCTAAAGTACTTGAAATAGGATGCGGAGTAGGGGCATTCTTATACGAAATGAAAAGAATTGGATACGATAATATTGCAGGTATTGATATATCAGATAAGGCAAAAGAACTTGCTATTATGCCAGATATTATAAATCAAGGAGATGCGGCAAAATTAAAAGTACAAGATAATGCTTTTGATTTACTTGTTTCAATAGGTACATACGAACATATAAATATAGAAGATTTGGATACTTCTTTAAAAGAAATAGTACGGGTAAGTAAAAAAGCAGTTTTATGGATTGATAGAGATGAGACAAATTCAGATCATAATTTTAATGAAAATGAAAGCTGGTGGGCTGATAGAATAGCAGATATTACAAATGCAAAAACGATTTATGTAGATGAGCGAATGATAGGTGGTGCTGGAACCCATCCAATATTAGTTAATTTTGAATTCGATAAAATTCTAAAAAATTTTGACCTGGTTAAATCAGCATCAGAAGAAGTAAAAATAAGGCGTCAATAATGTTTTCAAAAACAACTAAATTAAAAGTATGTTGTACTTGCGAAAACTTCTTTAGGCCTAAAATATAGAAAGGTATTATGTTAAAATTATCAACAATACATTTTATTATAGCAATTCTTATTATAGCATACTTTGTTATAGCATATATTAAAATATAAGGGGTATTATGTTAAAAAATAAAACATTGTTATAGGTTTTGGACGGGGAGCCCTTGAAGCAATGGCTTGTGGCCGCAATGTTATTTCTGCTGATTTTCGACCTTATTATATGAAGAATTATATGAAGAATTTTTGTGGAGGAGAAATGGTAACAGAAAGTACTTATCCTAATTTACAAAAAGATAATTTCACTGGTAGACATAATGGTCAAATAGATTTTAATGTTGAAAGAATTAGAGTGGAAATTGAAAAGTATAATTCAGAGAGGGGGGTGGTTGAGAAGTAAGATGCTCGAGGAGTACAATGTACAAAAAACAGCACGACAATATTTACAAATAAAAGAGGAGAAGTAATTATGAGACTTATGGCATTAGAAAAGTCCATGTATGAAATGGAACAGAATTATGTGAGGTTGCAAAAAGCATTAGATGAAAAGTTTACACAACAAAAGATAGAATTTGAAAGACGAATTGCTTTACAAGAAGAAAATATCAGAAGACACGTTTTTGTTATGAAATCTTTGGAAGGCGGAGCCAGTCTTATTACCAAAATACAAAACGAGTATAAAGAATTGGAAGTAGAAAAAAAGAAGGAAGAAGAAGAGGAAGACGAAAGTAAAAGCAAAGAGCCAAAAAAACAGCTTAAGAGAAGAAGTAAATGATGAATGCAGGCAAAAACATTGAGTCCAGAATTTAAAGGGGTATTTAATATTTTTGAAAGCACTCCTAGAAAAGGAACGAAGCTGTTTAAGAAAGAGGAGATAAAATATATTAACAATCTTGTAAGAGGAGAAAAGATTTGAAAATATTAGTATGCTCGGCAACAGTATTCGCAATAAATAAAAATACAAAATATGCTGGAATGGAGAGAATTGCTTGGGACTTTGCAGATGAGTTAAATAAGCTTGGTCATAAGGTTTCTCTTTTTGCTCCAAATGATACTATTCCTCCGAAAGGAGTAAAGCTAATGGGTACGGGATTTAATGCCGACCCAAATATCAATAGGGAATACGGAGCTTATTTTGAAAATAAACACGAATTTAAAAAGTTCGAACTTATACATGATTTAACTCATCAACACTATATTCCAAGATCAATGGGAATTGATTGTCCATGTATAAGCGTATTCTGGCATGATCCATATATTGCTAAGTTTCCACAAGCAGAATTTAATGTTATTGCCCTGTCTGAATGGGCTCGTAAAAGATTCGAAGAAATATATTGTCAGGAAGCATTAGTACAGGAAACAATTTTAATTGACAATAAAAAATATGATTTTGATATAAAGCAAAAAAGAAAAGATTGGTTTGTGTTTGTAGGAAGGCTATCTCATGAGAAAGGAGCTCTTGATGCAATCAGCCTTTGTAACAAGGCAGGGGTGAAGTTAAAGATTATTGGTGGTAAAGGAATCAGTAGTGATTCAGATGATTATCAAGAAGAAGTAATAAAAAGGTCGATTGGAAATATTGAATATCTTGGAAGGGTAAGCGATAAAGTAAAAATAGAATGTTTGCAAAAAGCAAAAGCACTTCTTTATCCAGTAAACCAAATGGAGATAACGAGTTACAAAAATATGGAAGCCTTGATGTGTGGATGCCCAGTGATTACTTATGATAGAGGGGCAATGTCTCATACTATAGAACATGGAGTCACAGGCTTTCTTGCAAATAACGAAAAAGAAATGATTGATTGTTTTGATGAAGTAGATAAGATTGACAGAAACAAATGTAGAGAAATAGCTATTGAAAAATGGGGAATAAAAAATGTAGTTAAAAATTATATTCCCTTGTATGAGAAAGTAAAAGATGGAGAACGGTGGTATTAAAGGGTCTTAGAGTTAAGTTCAAACGAGGAGGGGTCATGAATATGGATGCAGAAATTTACATTAAGATTAATTTTATAACAGGGATATCGTTTTGGAATGCTCTAAAATTAAGATTAGCTGGAGGAGAAGCGATTAAGGCATTTATAGAAGCAGAAATGGAAAAAATTAAAATAAAGAAAGATAAGAAAGATAAGAAAGATAAGAAAGATAAGAAAGATAAGAAAGATAAGAAAGATAAGAAAGATAAGAAAGATAAGAAAGATAAGTAATGTTATTGTCAGAATCATATATGGAAACAAAAGAGTACAAAGATAGGATATTGAGGAATTTCTTAAGTTCTACTTTAATAGAAACTAATTTAGGAGGAGTAATGGAAGCGACAGAGAAAGAGGAGATAAGTCACGAGGATTGGTTAGAAGAAGGGGGAATCGAAAACTCAACTCACGATAATACATTGGAGGAGCAATGTCAGAAAGACCGAATCTTATGGCTATGTAAACAAGCAACTGGAGATAGGGTATTAGAACTGGGTTGTAATTATGGATATATCTTAGATGCTGTTTGTAAATATATCAATGCTGATACTGGAATGGGAGTAGATATAAATCCAAAGAATATCTCAAAGGCTCTAAATACTTATAAGGATTGTTTTTTCAGGTACGGGGATATAACAAAAACAAGAGATATGTTTCGTGATAATTCTTTTGATACAGTAATGATTCCTGATGTTTTAGAACATATTGTGTGGGAAAAAGTACTGCCAGTTGTAAAAGAATCAATGAGAATAGCTTCTCATAAAGTATTGATAACTTTACCTCTTGAAGAGAAAAAGAAACGTTGCTTCAAGCATGCATGGATTCCTGATAAACAGAGGGTGTTTAATATTGTTAATTTGTTACAGGCAAGAGGAGGAGACGTAGTTTTGGCCTGTAATTTTGATTTTTATTATATTGAATGTAAATTGAAAGAGGAGGAGAATTAAAAATGGGGAGATTCAAATTAGATATAGTAATGGTAATTCCTGGCATGAGCTTTTCAGGGGGGAGTCTGAAAAGACATAGTCTTGGAGGAAGCGAAACTGCTGCAATTTGTATGGCAAGAGAACTTGCAAAGTTAGGCCATGTAGTTAATGTATTTTGTAACTGTAAAGAACCCCATACGGGTGGAGCAGGGGAATATGATGGAGTCTTGTACAAACCTTTAGAATTAGCTCAGGGATGGTTAGCATCTTGTGACCACGATGTTTTAATTGCACAGAGAAACTCTATGGTATTTGCAAATCCTTTAAAGTCAAAGCTGAATGTTTTATGGAATCATGATGTTGCGATAAAAACTGGCAGAGTACCCTTACACGGTTCTTTATGGAATATTGATTATATTACTGGATTATCTAAATTTCATATTAAACAACAAGTAGAAACAATGAAATTAGATCTTTTTGACAAGAAAGATCTAATGTGGCAAACACGAAATGGCATTGATTTAAAATCTATTAATCTTGATTTGACAAAAAAGAAACGAAAGCAACTACTATTTTCGTCAAGACCAGAAAGAGGATTAGAAAATCTTGTAAAGCCTGGTGGAATAATGGAAGAACTATATAAAGTTGATCCTGAAATTAATCTTGTAGTCGCTGGATATGATCATACCGTTCCAGAGATGAAGGCATATTATGAAATGCTGTGGGCAAGAATAGAGGAACTTCCTAATTGCAGACATGCAGGTGCTTTACCTAAACATAGATTGTATAAGCTTATGGCAGAAAGTTCTATCTATGTTTATCCAAGTGACTTTGAAGAAATATCTTGTATTACAGCGATGGAAATAATGAGAAGTAAGATGGTTTGGGTCGGAACAGATATCGGTGCTATAAAAGAAACTGCAGGAGAAGCGTCAATTCTGCTCTCTTCTCCTTCAGGCACAGAGGAATATCAGAAACTTTTCGTCCAGAATATTTTAAGAGTAATAGAAGATACAGAAGTAAGAGAAGAGCTTTCCGAAAAAGGGTACGAGAGAACAGAAGGTATGGGTTGGGATAGTGTTGCTAAAGAATGGGAAGAAAAGTTTTTAACTTTCTTTAAAAATCAAACGGCGAACAAGAAAAGATTGTGCAAACACTTTATTTATAATGAAGATGTTATTGCTGGTGTTAAAGCTAATGAGAATAGTGAGAAAGATGATGGGGTTAGATTTTTAGAAGTAGATCGTGTTATTAAATCAAGAAAGGGAATGATTAATAATCCAAAAGAATTCAACAATGATTATTTTTCTATAGATGGCCCAAAGTTAAAGACGATAGAAGATTGTGTTAGTTATGTTAATCCCGTCAAGTTAGCTTTTATAGATGCTTTCATAAAAGATGACAAAATTAAAACAGTATTAGATTTCGGTTGCGATATTGGCCAGTACACTTTTTCGTTAGCAAAAGAGTTTCCGAATAAGTGTTTCGTAGGAATGGATATTTCTGATGTAAAGATTGATTTGTTAGATAAATTACCCCCATCTCTTAATTTATCTTTTATACAAGGAGATGAGCATAAAGGAGTTAAACCATTTGACTTGATGTTTGTAAATGAAGTAATTGAATATCAGCAAGAGCCTTGGACTTTTGTTGATGGGATTGAAAGTAAAGTTGAAGAAGGCGGAAGAGTTATAATCTGCGTAGCTACTGGACCTTGGGGGAAAGCAATAAATAATGGTAATTCATATCGCTTATGGAATTTTGATAGACAAGATATTAGAGATATGTTTCGGAATAAAAAAGAATATGCAATCAATATGGCTTCTGCTGGAAGTATTGAAAGTACAGGAGAATCTATAGGATGGTTCTTTATTTCATACAAGAAAGATACTTCTATTAAGACTGGTGAAATAGATATGGAAAGAAAACTTAACATTCAAAGGCCAAGACAAAGTCTTGCAGTATCTATGATTGTTAAAAATTCAGAAGGAATGTTACATCGAACATTAAAGAGTGTTGAGGAACTGGCAGATGAGATTATAGTTGTTGACACTGGCTCAGACGATAGCACAAAGGCAATCGCAAAACAGTACACCCATAAGGTGTATGCTGGAAGTGATCCGCTTATAGAGGGCTTTGAGGTCTCTCGTAACGAAACACTAAAATACATTGATTCAGATTGGATTTTATGGATTGATAGTGATGAAGTACTATTAAGAGGAGAGAATATAAGGAAGTACATTAGAGATAATGTTTATAATGGTTATTCTATAAAGCAACATCACTTTTCTGCTGTTCCTCCGAATATATTTACTCCTGATTTGCCAGTACGACTTTTTCGTACGGATAGAAATATCAAGTGGTTCGGAATAATTCATGAGCATGTAGAAATTGAATTGAATAAATCCATCGAAACTTCCAATTTAATAACTGATGTTGATATAGGTCATGACGGATATTTAACAGAAGATATTAGAAGAAAAAGATTTGATAGAAATTATAAATTACTTATGAGAGATAGAGAAAAATATCCAGAAAGACGATTAGGAAAGTTCCTTAAAATAAGAGATGATGTTCATCTTGTTAGATATGGATTGGAAAAAACAAGAGGACTTTTAAATACAAAATTAGTCGAAATGTGTGAAGATATAATAAAAGATATAAGGGAAGATTTTCTCGGAACAGATGACCACTATCAGATGGATGGGATTGGGTTTTATTCAGAAGCATTAGGAATGTTGAAAAGAGGATTTGAGATTAAGTGGTGTATTGCGGCAGCAAAGGTAAATCCGGAATTTAAGACGAATGATATAGCAACATTTAGATTTGAGAATAAAAAAGATGTAGAAATATTTTTTGCAAGTAAGCTTAAAAATATGACAGAAATGTTTGAGGGGAAATACTGTGGATATTAGAAATGCTTAGAAGGGAAAAGTAATGGGTAAGAAAATAACTGGGCTTGTTGAATTAGATGCGACTCCTGACGATGCGGATATTTTACCGATAGTTGATGATGTTTCGGGAACTCCCGTGACCAAAAAGGTTACGGTTGCTAATTTAAAAGCATCATCATTTCCCGTCTCCGACACAACCGCAATAGTAAAAGGCAGTGCTGACGCAAGCAAGCTCCTGCGGATTGAAGTGGACGGGTTTACGGCTGAGACTGAAAGAGTGCTGACACCGCAGGATAAAGATTATGTTATTGCAGAGGCAGGTGTCAACGCAGACATAACGTCAATGACTAACCTCGATAACGGTGGAATACCCATGCAGGCAATAGCAAATACGTATGGCGTTTCGTGGGATGAATCACAAGCTACTGGCGGGTATACAAGAACAGGTGCTTTAGCTGGATTTCCGACTGGTTGTTCTTTAGAAGACGCATTAGCACCTATACAAGCACGAATGCGGCGCTGTGTAATTAATGATGCTGGTATAGTACAGTATTATCTAAGCCCGACTGATAGTACAAAAAAGGCAGATGGAATTACTGCTTCGGTTTTGACCGGTGCTGATGGGCAGGTAATGGTTCAAATACCTGCTTTTTATTATAAATATGGTTATACAGGAACTACCCACACTTGGGAGATTTCGCTTTATCCTCAATCAGGTTTTAGCCTTCATCCAGCCTTTACAAAGAACGGCGAAGTAGTTGCTTATAGATATATAGGAGCTTACGAAGGCATAGGATATGATGCTTCTGCGGCCGCTTATATTGACTGTGGAACTGGCGCTGCCGATAACTGGTCAGGTGGAGCAATTGATACAGCTAATGATAAGCTTGGCAGTGTAAGTGGGTTTGCTCCAATGATGGATGAGACGCGGGCTGAATTTAGATTGATTTCTGCTAATCGCGGAACTGGTTGGAGACAACAGGATTATGATCTTTCTTCCGCAATTCAACTGCTCTATTTGATCGAATACGCCGACTGGAATAGTCAGAGTATGATTGGTATGGGCCGGACAGAATTGACTGGTGGCACATGGGTAAAAGATAGTTATATCGGTGTTACAGGTAAGTCGAACAGTGATGGTAATGGAACCAACTCAGTAGGTGGGAATACTAATGACGCGTATATGACATACCGAGGCATTGAAAACTTTTTCGGTAATATTTGGAAGTGGGTTGATGGTATTAATGTAAATGCTAATGTGCCTTATGTAAGTAATACTGATACTGATTTTGCTGATGACACGGCTACGGATTATACTTCTTTAGGCATAACTCTTGGAGCAGTTAATGGTTATCAGATGACGCTTGAACAGCAGGGTAGAGGCTTTTTACCTGCTTCGATAGGAGGTGCATCTAACACTTATATTACTGATTATTATTATCAGGCTGCGGGTTGGCGGGTGGCTAGGCTTGGCGGGGCTGCG
>Ga0222679_1000020_pt1 | contig 69327 bp, 101 predicted proteins | sample AntAcemetagen939_FD_179843 | JGI IMG/M metagenome (GOLD analysis project Ga0222679, IMG submission 179843) | Saline water microbial communities from Ace Lake, Antarctica - #939 | ecosystem: Environmental > Aquatic > Non-marine Saline and Alkaline > Saline | place: Antarctica: Ace Lake...
ATGAGTAAATGTCCTTGTTGTGGTTACTATGCTTTTAATGGTGTAGAGTGTTTTGATTGTGGTTATAGAAGTTAAAGAAAGTAGGAAAATAATGCCAGATAAATTAGACGTATATCAAGTTGTTAAAAAGTTAATCGGTTGCATAGAGCCCTTAGGCGAAACTAACGAAGATAATAGACGCTATGAAAACTTAGTAGAAATGTGTAATTTAATAGAAAATTTAGTAGAGGATATTAAGGAAGTTAGATTAGAGTATAAAAATGACCAAGAATATAGTATAAAAAGAGCTGTTAATTGTGCAAATGATTTCCTTGTAGATGATTTGGGAATAAAGGATGAATAATGCCAGATAAAAAAGAGAAAGAAAACTTTGACAAATACTAATGTATGTGGTATAATTTTAATGTCTGGTAGAGAGGGGATTTTTTATGTTTAAAACAAAGGCAACCGTAAGCGTTGAAAGATTTACCTCTTTCTATCAGACCGCTGAAAGTTGCCTTTTTATTGGAGGAGATTATGCCGAGTGGATATAAAAAAGATGGTTCTTTGTCTGGTAAAGCTTTTCAAAAAGGACACAAAACTTGGAATAAAGGGAAAAGTGGTTATTGCTCTGAAGCTACATTGCAACTAATGAGAGAAAATTTTAAGAAAACCAGACCATCGTGGAAAGGTGGAAGAATTAAGATGAATGGTTATATTGCAGTATATAGCCCCACCCACCCATTTGCTATGAAATATGGCTCTGGATATGTTTATGAGCATAGATTAGTTGTGGAAAAACATCTTAGTCGGTATCTTAAATCTAAAGAGAGAGTTCATCACATAAATGAAATTAAAGATGACAATAGGATTGAGAATTTTATATTGTTTAAAAATGAGGGTTTTCATATGTGGTTTCATAGGAAAAATGGCAATTATTCTAAAGGTATTATTTTTGACGGCAGAAAACTAAAAAAAAGGAGTGGAGAAATAAAATGAAAAATTTCACAAAGGAAGCGGAGAAGTTGTTGCCAGAGAAGATAATTAAATTGATGAACGATAGAAAGATATCATCTGCTACTTATCCAAATGGCTACAACATAGCCATAGACGACTGCACACCCATAGTAGCCGATTTATTAAGGCAGGTGGCGGAGTTGAAAAAAGATAATTTAGCATTAGCCACACGAAGATTAAGAGTAGTTGAAGAAAAATTTGAAGATAAAAAATAGAGGAGGGGAAGAATTGAAAGATGAGTTAAAGGCTAGAGGTTGAAATAACCTTGAGTCCAATGAGTGTACATTAGTTGGGTAGCTCTAAAGACCTCTGCCAGAAAATAGATGAGCTAAAGGAGAAGAGATGAGACTTAAATTAGTTGGGATACCTGTCACGGAACTAAGAATAATTAAACTTCATAAAAATAAAGATGTAATTAAATTTTTACAGAAAAAGAAAAACGATGAAAAGAAAAGTGACTTAACTATATCTTTTAAAAATAGAGGAGTAAAAGGATGAGTAACTATTGTGAAGATTGTGGATGTAAAGTTTATGGAGGTCATTGTGTAAATTGCCACGAAGAAACTTTTATCGCTGAGCAATACAGAGATTTAAAGATGGAAGTCCCCGATAGTATTTTGAAAAAAGAGGTAGAACAATCTTATGAGGAAATAAAATGAAAGGCGAGATAATGGAAGATAATAAATTATGTGGCGAATTTAGTGCAAAGGTATGGGCGGAGGAGTTTGTTAGGTCGGTAAAAATTAAACCTGAAATAGCAACAGATGAAGGAACTATGTTGGGGTGGTTTGCTAATGCGATTATGGCTGGGTATGATAAGGCTAATCAAGAAAAAGCAGGAAGCATAGAGAAGGTGGGGGTTGAGGAAATAAAAGACACAATAGTTAATAATAAAATTACACCTGAGTTAGTAGAAAAGCATTTTCCAAAGGGTCAATGTAATGAAAGGGGCAACGCTATTGTATTACACGCAGAGATGTTAATTGAACTTGCTCGGGTTACAGCCGATTATTTAAAAGAAAAGGAGTAGAGGGATGAATAAACAATTATTTATTTGTGATAAGTGTAAGGCGGAGTCAGAAGATACAAAATTTTTAGCTACAATAGCAGTAGGTATAAAATATTTTGGCACTTGTGATTATAATTTTAAAGCATATCGTGGGGCTGATTTATGTCCTAAATGTTGTGAACATTATGGATTGATAAGAAAAGTAATAAAAGATGAAAAAATAAAGAATGAACCAACTGATATTAAAGAAAAGGCTATGGATTTAATAGTAGATATTTTAAATGAACTTGGAGTTCCACATTCACAATATTAAAAAAGAGAGGAGAAATAATGCCAGATAAATTCACAAGGGAAGGAAGTAGGGCGGGGATAGTGAAGCATATAGTTAGTTTTTCTGGTGGTAAGGATTCAACAGCTATGCTTTTAATGATGTTAGAAAAGGGAATGCAAGTTGATGATATTGTATTTTGTGATACTGGTATGGAGTTTCCTGCTATGTATGAACATATAAAGCAAGTTGAGGATTATACCAAGAGGAACATAACCACATTAAAGGCAAACCATAGCTTCAAATATTATCTTGGACACCACAAGAAAAAGAATGGTGGTATTGGTTATGGCTTTCCTGACTTTAGGAATAGGTGGTGTACCACACTTTTAAAAAGAGATTTATTTAAAAAACATTATAAAAACATTATAGACTATCAGGGAATTGCTATTGATGAAAAACATAGAAGTCTAAAAAATCAGAAAGGAAGGACTATAAAATACCCACTTATTGAATGGAACGTTACAGAAGCCCAAGCACTTCAATATTGTTATGATAAAGGTTTTACTTGGAATGGTTTGTATAAGAAGTTCAATAGAGTATCTTGTTGGTGCTGCCCTCTATCACGAATAGGAGAATTGAGAATTTTGCATAATGAATTTCCTGAACTATGGATAGAACTTAAAGAATTAGATAAATTAAGCTATAGACAATTTAGAAGTGATTACAGCGTTAATGAATTAGAAGATAAATTTTTAAAGGAGAAATAATGCCAGATAAATACACAAAGGAAGCAGGGAAGATATTAGATTTTAATAAGTTACGTTTTAATAATAAACACCATTTAGGTTTAGGTGATATAAGAATAACGATAGGGCAACAAGAAGAAATAGAAAAAGTCGTAGCCGATTTATTAAGGCAGATAGATGAGTTTAAAGCAGGAAGCATAGAGAAGGTGGGGGTTGAGGATAAAAGAACTTTAATAAAAATAAGAACATCAGACAACGCACATAGCTTTATAAATTGGTCATATGATTGGAGAGAAATACCTAAACTATGTAAAAAGGCAAAAGAAGAATTGTATAATCAGCTTTTAATTTTAGCCGATAAAGTCAAGAAGGAAAAGAAAGAAAAGGAGTAGAGGAATGAGTGATAAAGATACAGCAATGCAAGTGAGATGTATATATTGCCATAAAGAACAATATGCTCCGGCAGTTTATGAAATTTCACAAGGCAAGCACCCTTGTGTTTGGTGTGGGGCTACACCTCCAAAGATGACAGTAGCAGAATATGGAGATAAATATAATTGTGGAGAGGAGTAAGTATGTTAATACTTAAAATAATAGCTACATTATGTGAAATGTTTTTACTAATAGTGATTTATAAAACTATGTATGACTGCAATTGGATAGGTTGGAAGGATATTTTAATTTATGGTTTTATATTTTTAACTATACTTATATCTATTTGGATATAATAGAGAGAGACGAAAAATGAGAAAATTAAAAAGAATAATTGAAGAACATTATTTTAAAAACGACCAAATGCTTTCAGTTGTTAATTGCTATATGTCCTTACATGACCTTGCTTCTATATATTTAAGTGATAAAGACGAAGGGATGGGAAAGTATTTATTTTCAATATATAATTTACAATCAAGTTTTGGTGTTGATTTAATGCCTTCTCACTTTAAAGAAACTAGAGAAATACCCATGAATGAAGTAGTGGAATATTCTAACCAACCTTTATATATGAATCAATTATTTACTTTAAAGAAATTTGAAAAGATAACTGAAGAAGATATACTAAATTGCACTAAATATTTTGTAAATGAAGTATTAGATATATTTTTGATATTTAATATAAAATTTATAAATGAAATAGAAGAAAAAATATAATGAAAGAAAAAGAATTAGCAAATCAAAATCAAATAATAAAAATAAGAACTGGCTCTCATTTATATGGAACTCATACTAAAAATTCAGATGAAGATTTTATGGGAATATTCATACCTACTAAAGATTATGTATTAGGAATAAACAAATGTGAACAAGTAATATTGTCAACTAAAACGCCACAGACAGTAAAGAATTTAAAGGGAGATATAGACTATACTATTTATTCTTTAATTAAGTTTATACATTTAGCTATACAGAATAATCCTAATATAGTAGAACTGTTTTTTGTTAATGATAAGTGTTTATTAGAATGTGATAAATTTGGACAAGAATTATTAGATAATTATCATTTGTTTATATCTAAAAAATCATATCATACATTTAAAGGTTATGCTTATGCACAAAGAAAGAAATTGGAAATAAAGAAAGAGAATATGACAGGTAGAAAAGAATTAGCTTTAAAGTTTGGATACGATACTAAATTTGCTTCACATCTAATAAGATTGCTTTTGGAAGGATTAGATATGCTAGTTGAAGGTAAACTACAATTTCCTTTACCACAGAATAATTTGGTTAGAGATATAAAAATAGGAAAATATAGTTTAGATTGGGTATTAAATAAAACCAATGAACTTGAAAAACTAATAGATATGGCTTATGTTAAATCAGACCTTCAAAAAACAGCTAACACTAAAGAGATAAATAAACTACAAATAAGGTTATTGGAGGAATATTGGAATGTTAAATAAAGTAAAAGAAATAAGACAATTAAAAGGTAAATTAAAAATAGTTGATATTGCTCAAAAATATGGGGTATGTTTTCAAAATATTAGCAATATTATAAATCATAAAATATGGGTAGATGTTAAATGACAAAATTACAATATATATATAATAAAGTTAAAAAAATCATATATCCTGTTTATGCTGTAGGGGGTTGCGTTAGAGATGAATTAATAGGAGTAGAACCAAAAGATTATGATTTTGCTTGTCCCTTTTCTCCTGACGAGATTGAAAAGGCAATCAAAAACGAGGGTAGGAGGGCATATTTAATTGGCAAAAAATTTGGTACTTTGGGTGTTAAAATTGAAGGGAATTATATAGAATTAACAGCATTTAGAACTGAAGAATATAAAAGGAATTGTAGAAAACCAAATGTAGAATTTGTAAAAGACCTACATTCTGATTTAAGTAGAAGGGACTTTACTATTAATGCAATAGCCAAAATAGGAAATAAATATATAGACCCCTTTAATGGAAGAGAAGATTTGGAAACAAGAACATTAAAATGTGTAGGTAATACAAAATTAAGATTCAAGGAAGACCCATTGAGAATGTTAAGAGCCGCTAGATTTATTTCTCAATTAAAACTAATAAATGTAGATGAAGCAATATGGAAAAAAACATTAGAACTTAATTATAGAATATTAACAGTAAGTAAAGAAAGATGGATGATAGAGCTAGATAAGTTATTGTTGTCAGATAATATTAATTTAGGATTAGATTTTTTAATGATAACCAGATTATTTAACTTTATGATTCCTGAACTAGCATTACAATTAGATTATAATCAAAATAGTAAATACCATGACTATGATTTATGGACACATACAAAACAGGTTGTTTATTCTACTCCTAAAGACTTAAATTTAAGGTGGTCTGCTTTATTACATGATATAGCAAAGCCGTTTGTAAGAACAAATAAGGTTGATAGGAGTAACTATATACACCATGCTAGACTAGGTTCAGAGATAGTAGAGAAAATAGCAAATTATTTAAAATGGAGTAATGATAGGAGAAAAGTAGTAAAAGATTTAGTATTAAATCATTTAAATGAAGATAGTATACTTAAACCATATGATGATAAGTTTAAAAAGAAAACAAAATAATGATTGACAAACTATTTATATTATGATATAATGGTTTGTAAGTTAAATGATATTTATAAATAAATTGAACTGTAGTGGCGGAACTAGACGCACAAGACGGTAACCAAACCTCGAATTAGTCTTATGAGCTGAAGTTCTCGGGATATAATACTCATTTGAAGCTAATTATGCAGGTATCGAATCCTGCTTACAGTTCATCTAATTAAAGGAGAATAATATTGAAAGATTTTAATAATATTTTCAGACCAATAAAATGGAATGAAATTAAAGGTCAAGAACATGTTGTGAAGATATTGAAATCACAAGCAATAAATAAAAAAGGATTAGCTAATTCATATTTGTTTTCAGGTAAAAGTGGCATAGGTAAAACTACTTTAGCTAGATTGTTTTTTATGAGTTTAAATTGTCAAGATTTATCAAAAGAAGGGAATCCATGTCTAAAATGTCCTTCATGTCTAAATTTCAAATTTGATTTACTTGAAATAAATGCTTCTGATAATAGAGGTATAGATGATATTAGGACATTAAGTAAAGAAATATACTATAAATCTCCAATATCTAAATATAAAGGTATCTTACTTGATGAATGTTTTTTAGGTTCTACTCCTGTTCTTCTTGAAGATATGACATATGAAAAAATTGGAAATATAGTAAAACATAAAAAAGAAAAAAAAGTTCTTTCTTATAATTTAAAAACAAATAAAATTGAATCCAAAAAAATTATAGGTTATTTTAGAAAAAAAGTAAATTTACAAAAAACAATTACTATTAAAACCCAACATGGTAACAAATTTACATGTACAGATAATCATAAAATACTTACAGATAAGGGATATAAAAGAGCGGACAAACTACAAAAGAAATCTATAATATATGAAATTAGGAATAAAATTCCTTCAAATATTAAACAGGTTTTATTAGGAACAATACTTGGAGATGGCTATTTAGGAAAAATGAAAAATACAGTAAGATTAAAAATGAATCATTCTTATAAACAATTAAAATATATTACATATAAAAGGGACATAATATCTAAAGTAATAGACTGTAGTAAATTATCAACCACAGACAGAATAAATAAAGATACTTTTGGAGATAAATTTACAGGTTACAATACAAAAAGCTCATGGTTTTTAACAGATATTTATCCTCTTATTTATAAAAATAAGAAAAAATATATTAATAAAAAAATATTTAATCAATTTACTTATATTAGTTTAGCTTTTTTATATATGGACGATGGAAGTATGTCTAAATCAGGAAATGCACATTTACATATTTGTGGTTTTTCTAATGAAGAAGTAAAAATGTTTTCTATGTTTCTTAACAAAAAATTTAAATTAAAAAATACAGCCTATATTACAGGTAAATATCCTTCTATTAGATTTTCAAAAGAAAGTAGTTTAAAATTATTTAAAAATATAAGTCCCTATGTTATTCCCTCCATGAGATATAAATTAGCAGGGGATTTGTTGCCTTTTGATAATGACTTTTTTAATAATTGTACTAAATCTTATGAAATAAAACCAGCCAAAATTAAAAATATTGATTACAAAAAACATAAATGGACTGTAGAAGTATTTGATATTGAGGTTGAAGATAATCATAATTTTCTAGTTGGAAATAATTATAGTTTAGGGTTAAGCAATATTGTCTCTAATTGCCATATGTTATCCAAGCCGGCTTGGAATTGTTTACTTAAACCACTAGAAGATGCATCTAATGATTTTATTTGGATTTTATGCACAACTGAATTAAACAAAGTATTAAAAACAATACAAACAAGATGTCAGACATATAAGCTTAATCCTATTAGATGGAAAGATATATTTGATAGAATAGAAGAACTAACAAAAGAATTAAAAATGGATGTAGATGAAAAAACGATATGGACAATAGCAAGGAATTCTGATACAAATTTAAGACAAGCGATACATCTGTTAGAACAATATAGTAATTCAGGAGATATAAGAGAATTTCTTTCTGATGAAGTAAATGTTGATTTCTTAGATGGAGTTGCAAGAGAAGATTTGACATTAATATGGAAATCATTTCTTGGTTGGAAACAAAATTATCCTGATATTAATACTTTTATTAATTTTTTAAAGTATGACCTTATGACTTGTCTAAAAATAAAAATGAATATGCCACTAACAAATGTAGCTCCTTATAGGGTAAAAACATACGAAAAAATAGCAGGAGATATACCTGAAGATATTTTAATCAAATATTTTGAAGAAATAATCAATATTGAGGAAAGAGTTGGGGGTGTATATGACTATAACTCTTTATTTTTCAATATGTTATGTAAAATAAGAAAAGAAAAAAAGTAATTGCCATTGGTGATTTTTATTCTATATTAATAGTATAAACGGGAGGTAATATGAATAAATTTTTTGATTTAATAAAAGACCAGTTCACATATGGAGGTAAGAAATACAGATATAATAAAACTAAAGAAACTACAGATATTTTATTTGACGAATTCGGTGCTTCTTGGTTATATGGAACAATGTCTAAATATTGTTTTAGGTATCAAAATCTAAAAAGAGAAAGAGATTTATTAAAGATAGCTTGTTATTGTTATATATTATGGTTAAAACGAGGGTTTTATTTTTCAACTGAAGGACTAGAAACAGCACAAAATACAACCGTTGATATGAAAGATGTTAATTTTGAGATGTTTAGAAAGGCATATGCTAGTTTTAGGAATAGTCGTGTTATTTATTCTTCAATAGAAGATGTATATTCCATATTAGCAACTTTATCAGATATTAATTTTAATAAATTAAAAGAATATCATATTTTCCATATGTTATTGATAACAGAACATATATGGGAAGTAGAATATGAATCGGGGGAAGAACACGATACGGATACACACAATGAGTAAATTACAACTAGCAAATATAGAAGACCTTAAAGAAATAATGTTATGTTTTAGGAAGTACAAAGATATATTTCCACATATAAGACAAGATAAAATTAAAGATAAGATATTAAAAAGTAATGCAGTATATGATGAAGGTGTTTTTATTGCTTTTACTAAATATAAAAAGAAAACAAGATTGGGAGATATTACAACTATGAGAGGAGACTATATCTTACATCAAATTTTTAATATAACTAAAGGTAATGGTAAGAGCAATAAAATATTAAATAAGTTTTTCAAGTATATACAACCCACTAATAATTTATGGTTGACTGTTAGAGCAAGCAATATTATTGCTAATAATTTTTATAAGAAAATGGGATTTACTAAAGTAAGCGATATATATTGGAAAAATAAAACTATCAAAGGTAATGTGTATAATAAAAAATTAATGAATTTAACAGGAGGACTATTTAATTAATAGTAAGAAAATATGAACAAAGAAAAAGAGCAACTTTGGTGTTATGACTGCCATGAGGAAATTTTAGATAATGAACCCTATGTAATATTTCAAGGAAAAATATATCATGAAAATCCATGTTGGACTGGTATTAAAAATACACAAATAATTGACGAGGAGTTATAATGGGTAAAAATGATGAAAGTTTAGTAAAGTCAAGAGAAATTAGAAGTCAGATATTATCTAAATACGGAGAAATACCTAAAAGTATTTATAAACCAGACTATTCTTGGGGTAAACACGTTATAGAACTTGAAGCTAAAAAACAACATAATATTGCAATACAGAAACATAAGAAATTAAGCTATGGTCATAAGGTAGAAATAGAATTACAAGACGGAACTAAAAAAGAAGTTGAAAAGAAATCACAGCAACAATGGAAAGCTTACAATGCTTCATCTAAAAGTATTAGAGGTAAAGATGGTGGGTTATCTACTTTTCCTCCTGCACTAGCCAGAAGAATAGTATTGTTTTATTCTGAAAAAGGAGATACAGTTTTAGACCCAATGTGTGTATCTGGAGATACAATAATTTCAACTCCAAATGGTGACTTCCCGATTAAAAATTTAGTCGGACAAGAACCATATGTATATTGTAGTGATGGAGTGCAATTAAGGTTACGTAAAGCAAATCAAATACGCAAAACAAGAATAAATGCAACTGTATTGGAAGTAAAGTTAGATAACGACAATAGTATATTTGTAACTCCAGACCATAAATTTATGCTTAGAAACGGCAAATATATAGAAGCTAAATTATTGAAATCAGGAGATAGTTTAATGCCCTTCTATAGAAAAATACATAAGCAATCTGGTAGATGGATAATAGGATTAAATAATGGTAAATATATGAGACAGAGTATTTTTATAATGCAAGAAATATTAGGTCGGAAATTAAAAACCAAAGAATTTATTGAATGTGTGCATCATAAAGATGAAGATATTACTAACGATAGTGTAGAAAATTTAAAAGTAAAGGATTTTGGAAAACATTCTAAAATGCATCATGAAGGTAAAATAATGTATATTCCTTCAGATGAACAGAAAAAACATTTATCTAAAATATTTACAGGATTAGAAAATCCTTTTTTTGGTAAAAAACATTCAACAGTAACAAAAAAACAGATAGGAATTGCAAGTAAAGGAAGAAATGTTGGGGGAAAACATAGTTTTGAAACAAAGAAAAAGATGAGTGAATCCTGGAAGAAACGTAAAAATAAAACATATGTAAATCAAATACAACATTTAATATCTGAAGGAAATCTTTCATATGAAAAAATAGCATTAAAAATGGGTGTTCATAAAAATACTGTTATTAATATCTCTACAAAAAGATTTAATTATAATCATACTGTTAAATCAGTAGAAGAATATCCAACTAAAATAGATACATACAATATGAATGTAGAAGAATTCCATAATTTTGTTGCTAATGGAGTTATTGTTAAAAATTGTGGACACAATTCTCGTATGCAAGTAACATATGAATTAGAGAGAGATTATATTGGGTATGATGTTAGTAAAGAGTTTATGAAATTTAATAATACTGTTAAAGATGAAATAATGGGCAAAGGAAATCAGAAATTAATATTTACACCTTCAAATACAATTACTCTTAAAGAACAATCATCTGAAAAATTAGATGAAGAAGACAATTCAATGGACATGTGTTATACATGTTATTCAGATGATACAGAAGTATTAACAGACGGGGGATTTAAGTTATTTAAAAATTTAAAAATGATTGATAAAATTGCAACTTTAGATGAAGGAGATAATTTAATTTATGTTAAATTAATTGAAATACAGAAAAATAAATATAAAGGAATAATGTATGAAGTAATAAACAAAAAAGGATTTAATTTATTAGTAACTCCCAATCATAATATGTATATTCGCAAACGTCATAAAAAAGATTATGAGCTATTAAATGTTACTAAATGTAAAAAGCAAGATAAAATTAAGATGTCTGCTAATTGGATTGGAGTAAATAAAGATTTTTTTATATTGCCGAGTATTATTACTGAAAAAAACCACATAAGAAAAGACAACCATATACTTATGGAAGACTGGATGACATTTTTAGGTTGGTATATATCTGAGGGATGGTGTTATTATAATAGAAAACAAGGGAAATTAAAAAAAGGAAGCAATTACTCTGTTAGTATTTGCCAAAGAGATATAAAGGTCTTAGAAAATATTAAAAAGACAATGAGCAAATATGGATTTAAAGGAACAATCAAAAAAGATACTCTTTCGTTTAATAGTAAACAGTTATATTTATATTTAAACCCACTTGGGAAGTCATATGAAAAATATATCCCCAAAGAATTTTTATCTTTAGATAGAAAATATTTAATTTGTTTATTTAATTCTTTAATGTTAGGAGATGGAAATGGCAAAGGAGCCAATAATACTTATTTTACTTCATCTGCTCAACTAGCAACCGACTTTATGGAATTAGTTATTAAACTAGGTAAAAAAGCTAATATGCAAAAAAGAGTAGATTGTGGAAGGAAGTTTATAAGAGGAAGAGAAATATTTAAAAAACATGACTCATATAGTATTGTTATTGGTAATGGATGTGAAAGGCAAATTACAGAAATAAATAAAGTAAAATATGATGGATTTGTTTATTGTTGTTCTATACCAAATCAAAAATTATTTGTTAGGAGAAAAGGTAAAGGTTGTTGGTGTGGCAATTCGCCACCTTATTGGGATTTAGAATACTATGGGGATGAAAAAGAACAGTTAGGATATAATCATTCATATGGAGAATTTTTAAATGGACTAGGAAGAGTAGTTAATGAATGTCATAGAGTATTAAAAAGAGATAAATATTGTATTTTTAATGTAAATGATTTTAGAAAAAACGGTATTTTATATACCTATCATTCTGATGTTATAGAATTATTTAAAAAAGCAGGATTTAATATGCACGATATAATTGTTGTGGAGTGGGCGAGTGCTATGGGAGCCTGTTTTAGTTTTAATACTAAAGTTTTAACTGAAAACGGATATAAAAATATAGGAGATATAAAAGTAGGAGAAAAAGTATTTACTGATGTCGGAAAATTACAGAAGGTTTCAAAAGTATTTAAAAGAAAAGAAAACGATATTATAGATTTAAAAGTAAAAGGATTATGTGATAATATTAAAATAACAGGAGAACATCCTGTATTATCTATAAAAAGAAAAGATTTAGTTTGCTATAAAGACAAAACCCGAAGTTGTTTTGGTTATTCTGGTAAGAGTTGTTCGGGTTGTAAGAACAAATTAAATAAAAAGATTTTAAAATGGTATAAAATAAGTGAATTAAAAGAGGGGGATTTTATATCAACACAAAGCAGTACTATTGAAAAAAACAATATATTTTTAAATGTTTTCAATTATATAAAAACAGAAAAATATATTTTAAAGAACAATAAAATATGTTTTAAATTAAACAAAAAAAATCTAAAATATATACCAAATAAAATAAAAATAGATGAAAAATTTGCTCGTTTGATTGGTTATTATTTGAGTGAAGGATGTTCTAATAGTAAAGGTCTTAGATTTACTTTTCATGAGAAAGAAATTAATTATATTACAGACGTTTGTAATTTAGTAAAAGAACTATTTGGATTAGAAAGTATAATTAAAAATTCTAAAATAGGTAAATGGAGTACAATATATATTTATAGTAGTATTTTAGCAGAATTCTTTGATTGTTATTTAGGCAAAGGATTTGATAAAAAAAGTATACCTAAACATATTTTTATTTCTAATAAAAACATAAAAGAAAATTTACTTATAGGTCTGTTTCGTGGGGATGGATGTTTAACTGGTAACGATATTTCATTTGGTGTTTCTAATGAAATATTAATAAAAGAAACTCAATCATTGTTAGGAAGCATAGGTTATAGTTTTTATTTACGAGAATATTATCCCAAATTAAGTAAAAATAAAACATATCAAATAAGATTAGCGGAAAATAAATGTATAGATTTTGTTGAAAAAACATTTAATAAAAAAATAACCCAAAATACAACTAAACGATATGATTTTAAAATAGGAGATATAACTGTTAGAAGCATAGTATCTATGAAAAAAAATAAATTCAATGATTATGTTTATAATTTAGAAATAAATAAAAATCACACTTATATTGCAGAAGGAATTATTTGCCATAATTGTTTTGCAAGTCAAGTTGAAGACAGAAAAATAACTGCTAAATCCCATGAATATTTAATCGTAGGAAGAAAATAAAATATGAAAGGAGAAAACAATGACTGAAAAATATACTCATTTTAAGGGTAATGAATTAGTAAGTTATAATAGTCAAAATAATAATTCTGAATATTTAACTATAGGTAATGTAAATTTTACAGATTATAGTTTATATCCTTGGTATGAAAGAGAAGTGTGTTATTGGTATCCTTCATATACTATATATGAAAAAAATAAAACAGAACAAGCATTTAAGATTATAGGTAAACTAATAGAAAAAAAAGTTATTAATGATATAAATGTTAAAAAGTTTATTGAACTAGTAACTGAAATAGCTTCAATACTTTAAAGGAATACTATGGAAATAGATAAAGTAGTTTTTATTGACTTTGGTTTATTTATGTTTAGAGGTATTTTTAGTTATATAAAATCAAAAATGCTACCTACATATAATACAATGAATATGATTATGGGTTGTTTAAAAAAGGTAGGGATAACAGAAAATACTTTAGTTATTATAGCTGTCGATAGTAAGAAGGGTAGTTGGAGAAAAGCATTAGATTCTAATTATAAAGCAAATAGGAAAGAAGCTAGAGAAAAATATGATTTAGATTGGGTAGATTTATTTAAACAATACAATAGACTTATTGACAATATAGAACAATCAACTCCTTTTTATACTGTTGAAATAGAAAAATTAGAAGCAGATGATATTATAGCCTTCGGTTGTAAATATTTTAATGAACATCAATGTACTATTATTAGTAGTGACCAAGATTATGAACAACTTGTAGCATATGGAAATGTGAGATTATTTTCTCCAGTATCTAAACAATATAAGTTAGTTAAAAATCCATATAGTATATTAGCTAAAAAAATACAGAAGGAAGCTTCAGATAATTTAATAACACCTATTTTAAATGAGAAGGATTATGAAATAAGAAATGCAATTGTTAATTTAATAGAACTTCCTAATTGGGTTAATTCTTTAGTTGAAAATTATTTATCTATACTTCCTGAAAAAAATTACAATACTGATTTAATTTGTTTTAACAGTATAAGAGCAAAATTTAATAGCGTATATTCAACAAAATATATTGTTAATTTTGAAAAATCTATAAATAGAAATAAGAAAAAGAAAAAAGAAAAAAGTTTATTTAAATGAAAGGAGTAAATAAGTGAGAAGAAGAACTATTGATGGAGATGAAAGATTGGGTTTGGGTCCTGGAGGAGAATGTGTATGTCCTAATTGTGGTCAGACCGTTTCTCATACTACAGGTGTTCCTTGTTTTAATACTCTATGCCCTAAATGTAAAACAACACTAATAAGAAAATAAGAAAGGTAATAATATGAAAGTAATAGCCGTAAGTAAAAAAGAAGATATGTTTAAATTAGACGTAAGTGGAACAGCAACTTGGTATTTTTTAAGTGATGCAGTAAAAGAATTTGTTAAGAAAGCAGGAATAGGTCTTAATGATGATGTTAATATAGAAAGTAAACCAGATTCTACAGGTGGTAAAACAGATACAATTGTTAAGGTAACTAAAATAGGAGGTTCATCTGATAGTGCTAAAGGTTCTTTTGGTTCTTCATATCAAGCAGGAGGAGATTCACCTAAAACATATTCTAAAGATGAACAAATTAAGAAACTAAGCGTTGCAAGAGCAACAGCACAAGCCATAGTTGCTTTACAAGGTCAAGTAGATAGAGCTAATATTAAAGAAACAATGAATGAAATCTATGATTTCCTTTATGAGAAAGTAAGCTAAAATGTCATATAGAAATAAAATTCTCCCTCTGGTTAAGGATTATTTAAAAGAAACACTCAAAAATTATAAAACGGAGAATAAGGGCAAGATGTTTACTTGCCCTTCATGTAAGTTTAATACTCCTACATGTAATATTTTACCTTTTAGTGATTATGTTTTATTTTGTGTAAAAGAAGGCAAAAAAATAGGAAATATTTTTGATATAGTTAGATTACTAGAAGAAGATAAACAAGAATATGATGAAGAACAAATTATAGATTATTTAATTGAGAGATTTAAAATAAAAGATGTTGTTTCTAAAAGTAAAATAGTAAGAGCATTAGAATTTTATAAAAAGAATAATTTTGATTTAGTTCCTGTAGCAAAGAACCAAAAAATACCCATAGAGAAAGACTGGACTAACAAAACACACACCGAAATAAAAGAATGGAAACATTGGTTAAATTCTGACATCAATATGGGTATTAAAACAGGTATAAGGAGTAATATTACTGTTATAGATGTAGACCAAAAACCAATACCTGAATGTATAGATAAAGTAAAAGGAGATTGTATAATACAGGAAACAAATAAAGGATTTCATTTATTTTATAAATATGATGATTCTTTACCTAAAACAAGATTACCTGAATTAAAAACAGATATTGAAAACAACGGAGGTCAAGTAGTTACTTTTCCTTCTTCAATTGATGGAATAATAAGGTCTTTTAATGAAGAAGAATGTAAAAAAGAATTAATTGAAATGCCGTTAGAATTAAAAAATGTTTTAAAGAAAAAACTATCTGTTAAATCTATATCTACTTTTTCTGAAAAATTAAAAGAAGATATAAATAAAAGAAATTTTAATTTATCTTTAATAGGTGAAGGTGATAGACATAATGCTATAATGCATTTAGGTGGTATTTTTAGAAAAGAACTCAATATAACAGAAACATCTTTTGTATTAGATATAATAAATAAACATCTTTGTAATCCTAGAATGTCTATGTCTGATTTTAATGGAGTTATAAGAAGTTTAGATAAATATGTTGAGTTCGATGGAGCAGAATTGGCTTCAAAAATATTACAGTATTTAAAAATAGTAGAAGAAGCTACAGCTAGAGACGTTAAAGAAGCATTAGGATTTCAAAAAGCAAGAATAGATAAAGCATTAAAATATCTTGAACGTGAAGGTTATTTAATAAAGATACAAAGAATGTATCAAATAATTAAAAGAGCATCTTGGAAAGATACATTTCCTGCTTTTGATAGTGAAGTTTCTTTTAGAATGCCTTATTTCTATGATTTAGCACATTTCCAGTATTCAGATATGATTCTTCTAGGGTCTAAAGCTAAAATGGGGAAAACTACTATAGCCGTCAATATGTTGAAATCATTTATAAGGCAAGGACTTAAACCCTACTACATAAGCTTAGAAGCAGGAAGTAGGTTTATTAAAACTGCTATACATTTAGGACTTAAAGAAGGAGATTTCTTTTGGGATTTTCAATCAGACCCCACAAAGATAGAATTAGAAGAAAATGCTATTACTATTATAGATTGGCTTTTAATAAAAGATAAAAGTCAAACTGATGTAGTTATGAAACATTTTGTAGAACAACTGGTTAAAACAAATGGTTTTTTGATAATCTTTATGCAACTTAAAGAAAATGATTCTTGGTTTGCGCCTAATATGGTAACTCAATTTCCTGCATTTGCCTCAAGATATGTATATGATGAAGATGATACAGGAGTATATGGTAAGTGGATAGTTGATGCAGTTAGAGACCCTATTGCGAAGGCAAAAGGAGGCTCAATACCTTGCAAATACATATGGGAAGATAAGATATTACAGAGAATGGATGAAATAAAAGAATTTATGTAAAGAAGGAGTAAAATTTAGATTAAGCTTAAAGGAGACAATAGTAGATTATGAAAAAAGGATTAAAAATGAGCAATAAAACTAAAAAAGCATTATATGGTATTCATTATGGAGAAATGAAAATAATAGAATACAATCCTGATTTTAAGTGTTTAACTTGTGGATTACCAATAAAAAATGCATCTGAAAACGGAACAATGATATGTTTTTATTGTTCTAAAGGCGTTAATAAAGATTTAAGTAAATGGACTAGAGGAGAAAGAATACACTATACATATAGGTTTCTTTATAATTTTTTACAATATTTAGTAGAAGAAATAATATAGGAGAAAAAAATGTATAAGATATATTTAGCTGGATATATACAGGGTGACAAGATTAAAGAATGTTCTGAATGGAGAAAAAAGATAAGAGATGTCTACGATAATTGGGAAACCAACTATAAAAAATTAGGAAAAGATTATGCTGGAATGGATGATGTTAGAGTTGTAATAAAATATCCTATAGAATGGTTAGACCCACTAAACGGAAAGAACTTAGATAAAATTACAGGTGATGGATTAAAATCAGAAGCTTCTCCTCATTCAATTGTACATAGAGATTATGTTGCTGTTACTAATGCAAATTTAATTGTAGTTAATATGGACACCTTCGGTACTGAAAGAGGATTATGTGGAACACTATGTGAATTAGCTTGGGCTTGGGAACATCATATACCTATAATTATGATTACTGATGAAAAGAGATATGCCGAACATCCATTTTTATCTTATTTTGCTTCTGAAATTGTATCATCAGTAGATGAACTATTAGAGAAAAAACTTATAAATTATTTTTACAAAGGATTAGTCAATGCAGAATACTAATGATAAACCAAAATTATATCTTATGATAGGAAACATAGGTTCTGGTAAATCAACATTATGTAAATACTATAAGAAAAAAGGAGCAATAGTATTATCAAGAGATGCATTGAGATATGCTCTAGGAAGTGGAGATTATTTATTTGATTATAAATATGAACCTATAATTCAAAAAACAATTATGGTTTTCTTTACTTCATTACTTAAATTAAAATCAGATATTGTTATTGACGAAGTAAATGCTAAAAGGAAAAATAGAATTAAATATATTAAACTAGCAAAAGAAAAAGACTATGAAGTTATAGCGTTAGTAATGCCGTATCTTAATAAAGAAGATTCGATTGAAAGAAGACTATCAAATAATCACGGCAATATAAGCAAAGAAGTCTGGAATGAAGTTTGGGAGAAATTTAATGTTCAATATGACATACCCATATTACCAGAAGGATTTGATAAAATAATATTAATATAAAGAAGGATAAAATGCCATATATTAAACAAGAAAACAGAAATAAATATAATGCAATCTTGGCATTATTAAGAGGAACAAAAGACTTAATTGATAAGTCTGGAGAATTAAATTATTTAATTACAAGTATATGTAAGATATATTTAGAAAAACATTCTGAAAAATATAGTACTTATAATGATATTTTTGGAGCATTAGATTGTATAGGTAAAGAACTATACCGAATAAAAACTTCAGATTATGAAAATAAAAAGAAAGATGAAAACGGAGATGTATTTTAAAAATGAAACTAATAGTTCCCATATATTATACTATAGAGAAAAAAACAAAAGAAAATAAAACTATATTGGTCAATATGAATTGGTATAGAAATGCCCATTATATGCTGTCAAATAAAGTAAAACAACATTATCACGACCTTGTAAGAGAACAATATAATGGAGAAGAATTTACTTGCATTTCACCTAAATATATGGTATACTCAAAAAGAACTGGTACTGACGGTGCTAACATTAGAGCCATCATAGAGAAGTTTGTTTTAGACGGTTTGGTTAAAGTAGGAGCAATAACAGACGATACTATAAAATATGTAATAGGAGACAATAGTGAATACTTTATTGATAAAGAAAACCCACGTGCAGTCATTACGATTGAAGAAGTCAGTAGAAATAGAGAAAACAAATGAAAATTAAAAAACAAAAAAAGAAAACAAAAAAAGATAAAGATAAAATATCTGATGGACACTATAAAGATATATTAAATCTATTATCTTTAAAGGAGTAATTAAAATGGAAGATAATGATGCTGTTGTAATGGTGGTTTTAATTATAGCAATAACTTTAATAAGCATAATTTGTGGTCTTACCCATATGAGTTTTGAAATGAATAAATTTTATGTTGAAAAAGGATATACAAGAACCACAGTTGATGGATGGACAGATTGGGTTAAAAAATAATTGTAATAAGAAAGGAGTAGCAAAATGGATAAATTAACAATTAATGGAGGTTTAGCACTCCAAAAAGCATTAAGAGGTAGATTAAATGAATTAACTCATTTAAGAGATAGTGTAGCAGTAGAAGAAAGTACAAATTATTATTCTGATGTTAAAAGTGAAAAGATAGTAACTGTAAAGTATGAAGTAAAGTTTGTAGATAAAAAGATAGTTCAATTGCAAAATGTTTTATTTAAATTAGATAATGCTATTAAAACAGCTAACGCAAAAACAACACTAGATATAACAATAGATGTTGACAATTGTCTTGCTCCTTTAGAGTAAGATAATTATTAGCAGTTGGAAGATTAAATAAAAAAACTATGCTTGGTCTCACAGACCTAATTGGATAGTCTATTATGAGATTTAAAACTCAAACTGTATAATAATTATTATTGATTGTAAATAATCTCATTAGACACCCAATTGTAATTAATTGTAATTAGTTATTATATAATTTATTTAATCTTCCTCTATTGTTTAAAGAAAATATATTAAGGGAGGCAGACAGAAAGAAAGGCAGACAAACAGAAAGGTAGAAAGATGATATTGAAATTAAGAGATTTTAGTATGGGTAAAAGATTTGCATGGACAATAGTGTCTGATGTTACGTCGGTTAGATATTCCGAAATAACAATGGAGCAGGTAAAAGAAGATAAGCTGATACTTAATAATTATATTGAATGTGTTGATAAAGAAGGAAAACCAGATAAAAATATGGTTTTTAGGTATATACAGGCTTGGCATACAAGGGCTAATGATGACCCGATAAATATAGTTACAAATATGGTAGCTTATTTATTAAATGATGAAGGTAAAACAATAGAAACCATATAAGACAGATGCCTCCCTTAAAAAGAAAGAAAAAATATGGTACAGATGAAAAAAACATATAACAGAAAAGAACGTAGGAATATGTTGGCTAAGTTTAAAAAATTAAGCCATAAAGTAAGTTCTAAACAGGTCAAAGGTGCATTTAAAGAACAAGATTTAGATATTATGAGAAAATATAATAAAGATAAGAATGAAGAAAATAGGTTAAAATCAGAGGCAAGAAAGAAACTAAAACATGAAAAATCTGAAAGTATCTGAAAAAGTAGTTAATGTTATGTGGGTGGATGCAGAAACAAAAATTGAAGAAGAATTAGATGATGTAATAGAAAAAGGAGCCCCCATAAAAGAAAGCTATGGTAAAATTGTTTTTATAGGTAAAGATATTAATGATATTTCCTGTGTTATTATACAAACAGAAATATGCACAAGTGATGGAACTCAATTAGGAGATTATACTATAATACCCAAATCTCTAATATTAAACATAAAATAAAAAGGATAAAAGATGAAAGATATAATGTTGGACTTAGAAACATTAGGTAGAGAAGCAAAATGTGTTGTAACTCAATTAGGAGCCTGTTATTTTGATAGATATACAGGAAAATTAGGTAAGGAATTTATATCAAATATCAGCATGGGTAGTTGTTTTGATGTTGGATTAAATATAGATTCAGAAACATTAAATTGGTGGTTAGATAGGAAAGACTTAATTAGTTGGCTAGACGAACCTTTAGAATTAAAAAAAGTATTAGAAAATTTTAGTTTATTTTATAAAAAAGGAGATTTAATTTGGTCTCATAATTCTTTTGATATTCCTATTCTAAAGGCATGCTACATAGCATGTGATTTAGAAATACCATTTCATTACAGAGATACAAGAGACCTTAGAACAATAGTTGATATAGGTAAAATAGATTTATCTAAATATAAATGTTTAAATAATCATAATGCATTAGATGATTGTTTTTTCCAAATAAAATATTGTTCTGATGGATTTAAGAAATTGAAAGAGAAAGGATTTTAATGAAACTATCAGAATTATTAAATATAATAGAAAAATTAGTACCTAAATACTTTGAAGTAATTAGAATTGAACGGATTGATTTTAGTACAGGCAAATCAGTATGTGTGCCTCATTATATAGTGGGAGTTATTAATACTAAAACTGATATGATTTCTTCATTTACTTTATTTTACCCTTTTTCATTTGATAAAAAAAGTACAATAAAAGAAATTAAAAGAGAACTAGATTCTCTATTTAAGGAGGAAAAAACAAAAAATGGAAGTTAAAATTAGTTTAAAGGATTCAAATACTAAATTAATATTAGATTGTAATTTATCTTGGCAAGATGGTAATACCTTTTGTTTTTTACTTAAAGACGAGAAGACAGTTAAGAAATATCCAATGATAAATGTGTGGTTTATAGAATTTGATGAAACAAAAAATAAAGCTTATAAAATTTGAGGAAAAAATAAAATGCTTATCGCAGTGGATTTTGACGGAACTTTATGTAAACATAAATATCCTGACATAGGAGAACCAAACACTAAATTAATAGACAAATTAAAAGAATTAATAAATCAGAAACATCAACTTATATTGTGGACATGCAGAAACGGAGTATTATTAGATGAAGCTGTTGGGTGGTGTAAAGAACAAGGATTAAAACTATCGGCAGTAAACGAAGATACTGATAGTGTAAAAAATTCATTATTCGGTAGAGAAAAAAGCTGTAAGGTTTTTGCTGATGTATATTTAGATGATAGAAATCAATTAATTGAAAAATTTTAGGAGACGATATGGACACTATTATTGAGTATAGAGGTAAAAGAATTACAAATAAAGGTTGGGTATATGGATATTATGTATATGATTCTCTTTCAGATAGACATTTAATTTCATTTATGGAAAACAGAAGATATAAAGTAATTGAAGTTATTCCTGAATCAATAGGTCAATATATAGGTATAAAAGATATAGATGATAAAAAAATATATACTGGAGATATAACTGAAAACTATGAAGTATTTATGTTTGGTGATTTTAAATATTATGAAGATGATATAAAAGGAAAAATATATACAGCAGCATATGGATTATATTTACAAGAAAGAGGAGGATCCATGTGGGTTGTAGTAAACGAAAAAGAACAAAAAGATAAATATAGAATAGTAGCAAATACATTTGATAACCCTAAAATAATGACAGGAAAATGAGTAAAAGAAAAAATAAATTTCATAAAGAATTAAAAAGAAGTAGATATAAAAATATTCCTGTCGGAGAAAAAGTAGCACAGGAAGAATGGGATAAAATATTTGGTAAAAAAACGGAGGTAAAAAATGGATTCAAACGGAACATTAGTGATTAATATCACTCAAAAAGATAAAAACGAAAAGGTTATAGCTAAATTTAATATTACTAAAGATGTTATGAATAATATTCCTATAACAAAGATTAAATCAGAAGATATAATTAATAGTAATATTAAAAAATTATTAGATGATTTAGAAAAAAATAAAATAATAACAAAAGATTGGACTTAAAAATATGAGTAATACTGAAAAATTCTCAATAACAAAACTGTTTGATTTATCTCCAGTTGGTTGGTATAAGATTTTAGGATTAGCCATTAAATTAATAATTGGGATTATAATAGTGTTTGGAATCTTAGGAGTTATTAACAAATTCTTTCCTAGACAGCCAGATAATGTAACTAATCCTGCAATTAATGTTGCTAGTGGAGGTACATCAAATTATACAGTAATACAACAAAGTGAAAAAGATAAGAAATGGTGGATACCAAGTCCATTTGTAGAAATATTTGGACAAAAAACAAGTGATAGAGACTTTGATTTAGGAATGAGAACAGGTGCTAGATTTGACTTTTAAAAAAGGAGTAAATTATGAGTGATACTAAAAACCCACTAGAATTATATGTTGCTGAAAAACTTAAAAAAATAGATAAATATTCAAGACCAACGAAGGCGAGTGGAGCTTCAACTGAAATAGGAGATGTATTAAATAAATTCTTTTTTGTTGAATGTAAAATGAGAGATACTTCTAGTGTTACCATACAAAGAAAAGTATGGTATGATTTGTTAGGTAAATTACCATTAAAAACAAAAAAGATACCAATATATGCATTAGAAAATAAACATAAAGATAGATTTATCACTTTAGATTTAGATGATTTTTTTAGAATGGTATATACTATATATTATAATCAATATATACGAGACGGAGAAGAACTATAATAAAAACTAATTGCCATATTAAAAATAAGTTCTATATTATAACTACTCTCAATAACAATAGGAGAAATCATGGCTAAAAAAACAAATACAAAGATAGATGATTTAGTTAAATTAAAAAAAGTTATTGGTGATATAAATAAGTTTATGCCGGGAGTAAATATTGATTTTGCAAATAAAGCACCTGATAAGAAAAAATTATTTTTTGGAGTGAAAGACATTGATAAATTAACAGGAGGTATTCAATGTGGCAATTTTACTGTTATATATGGTAGTGAAAGTTCTGGGAAATCAACATTAGCTTTAAGTGCCATAGCAGATGCACAGAAAAATAGGAAAATGTGTATGTATATTGATTTAGAACATAGTTTTGAAAAAAAACGAGCTAAAATACTAGGAATTGATTTATCGAAATTACTTTTAGTAGAAAATATTCAAAATGCAGAAGAATCAATGGATATAGTTAAAAAAGTTTCACAAGAAGCCATAGTAGATTTTATTGTTGTTGATAGTATTCAAGCTATGTCTCCTAAAGGAGAGCAAGAAACGAAAGCAGGAAAAGAAAAATCAATAGAATCCGATGAAATAGCTTTACTTGCTAGAAAAATGGGTAAATTTTTAAGAGTTTCAGGTTCGGCAGTTCACAATGGTAAGGTAGCTGTTTTAATGATAGGTCAGATTAGAACAGGTGGTTTAGGAACATTTATTGTTAAATCTACATTATCAGGTGGTAATGCTATTAAACATTGGTCTGTCTTAACTTTATTTATGAGGAGAGGTCAGAAAGCAGATGCTCCTACAGTAAAAGAAAAGGTTGATGGCAAAACAAAACAGAAAATAGTCGGTTTTGATAGTGTAATTAAAATAGAAAAAACTAAAGTAAGTGATTCAATGTGTGAAAATTCTGATTTACACTTGCCTTTTTATCTTTTAACAGGATATAATCAAGAAGAAATAGGAGAAATAAATGATAAGCTTTGATTTTAACGATAGTAAAGCATTATGGGAATTTAGTAAAGAGACGGTTGTTTTAGCAGAAAAATATCAAGAAACTAGAATAAATTATTCTACAGCATTAAAAACACTTAAATTGGCATTAGCACAGGCATATTCTGATGGAAAGATTAAAGAAACAATTTCAGAAGATAAAGCATATTTAAAATTAGCAGAAGAAAATGAAGGAAATAAACAAGCACTTTCAGATGTAATTGAATGTGAACAACACTATAAAGGATTAGAAAAAGTTTTAGATGCAAGATTGGCTTTAGCTTCATTGAACCAAAGTTTTATTAAAAATAAGGTTATTGTTGGTGAATAATATCGCCGTTGTATTAGTAGGTCATACTTTAGAAAAAATACAACATTTAAAAACCCTATATCAAATAAATAAGCCGGATATGGAACATGATTTGGTTGTAATTTATAATGGAACTAAAGAATATAAAGAAGCTAACTGCACCATACTAAATAACAACACATTGAGAGATATAGGTATGTATTGGTATGCTATAAATTTATATCATACAAATAAGTATTTTTTTATGAATGATGATGTAGTATTTATAAAAGATAATTTATGGTTAGAAGAAGCTAATAAAAAATTAGACACCTGTGATATTGTTGGAGTACAAAGTAATTTATCTTCATTATTTAGTGCAGATATAATTAAAAAAGTAACTAAAGGTCATTATCCTGAAAAATGGGTTGAATGGGGTCAGACACCTCAATTTATAAGAACCTCAAATTTCGCCTGTACTAAAAAATATTTTATTAAGTTATTTAATAAATATAAAACAGCACAGTCATTTGAGAAAAACACTATAAAAGAAACACTTCAATGGAGTTTATTTGATGATAAGTTCCATATTTATGATTCTAATTTATTAAAATATAAAGGATATATAAATGCGTCTACAGAACATCCACAATAAAGATAGAAATATTTATTTATTTTGTAGAGACAGAGAAGGACAGCAAGAAATAATAGAAGACAATACTTTTTTCCCTTTCTATTTTGAACCGAGTGCTGACGGTAAAAGTATAGGATATAATGGACAGAAACTAAAGAAAGTAGTTACTTCTAATCCCCGAAACATTTATAAAGATAGAAGAAGTGATAGTTTTAGTGCAGATATACCATTCACAACTAACTACTTAATTCACAAAATAGACAAATTTGACAAGACATCAATTAGATATTTTTTCATTGATATTGAAATTATAGCTAAAAAACTACCTGTAGTTCATGAAGCCAAGGATACAGTATCATGTATAAGTTTATATGATAATTTAAATCCTAGTAGTATTATGGTTTGGTATATTAAAGATTATTCAGGAACATTAGATGAACAAGAAGAACAGTTATTAAATGATTTTATTAAATACTTCAAAGATAATCCTCCAGATATATGGGCTAGTTGGAATGTAAATTTTGATTATAATTATCTATATCATAGATTATATAAAAAATATGATAGATATTTAGCACAGGAATTAAGTCCCATAAATGAAAGTAGATATGCTAGAGGAGATAAGAAATTATTTTATCCTGCAGGCATAAGTGTTATAGATTATTTGATTTGGTTTAAGAGGTTATATCGAACAGAAAAATCATATGCTTTAGACTATATAGCACAAATACATTTAAATGAAGAAAAATGGCAAGATACTGACTTTGGAGAAGTATCTGAAATAGTAAAAGCTAAAAATATAAATGATGTTAATAGAATGGTTAAGCTTGAAGAAAAATATCATCTATTGGATTATTATGATGAAATAAGAATTTTTACAAAAACAGAATGGGAAGATTTAATACATAACAGTAGGATTATAGATAATCTAATTTTAGATGAAGCTAAAAATAGGAATGTTGTATTACCTTCTAGACCATTTAAAGATAGTTCGTTTAAAGAAGAATCTTTTCAGGGTGCATATCGTAGAGCAGATTCAGGAAGATTCTATAATATATATAAAGCAGATATTTCATCTATGTATCCAGAACAATTAATTAATTTTTGTTTAGATGATGTTAATTTGAAAGATGAGAAAGAAAAAGGATGTATAGAGATAGATAATCTATTTTTTAATCAAGATGAAAATGCTATATTGCCGTTTTTATCTAGGAAATTAATAACAGAGAAAACAATATTAAAAGAAGAATTAAAAAAAGTTAGAGGTCAAGGAGAAGTAGAAAAGAAAACTCAAATTAAATATGATGCTTATAAAGCTTTAGTAAATTCATTATTTGGTGTTACAGGGTTTTCAAGTTTTAGATTATACAATCCTAAAATAGCCTCAACAATTGCATTTTTAGCAAGAGATTTATTACACTATGTAGAAGATGAAATGAAAAATAGAGGATTTGAGGTTATCTATTTAGATACTGATAGTGTAATGTATAAATCAGATAAAGACGAAATAATATTATTAAATCAAATGGTTCAAGATTGGGCTAAAGAAAAATATGGTAAAGATAAAGTCAGTATATTTTTTGAAAGTGAAGGTACTTTTAATAAATTATTGATAATAGGAAAATGCCACTATTATGGAGTAAATGTTATAGATGGGAAAGAAAAACCTGAAATTAAAGGTATTGAAATGAAAAGGTCTTCCAGTAGTAATTATGAATCTTGGTTTCAGGAAGAACTAATTAAAAGAACACTAGATAAAGTAAGTGAGAAAGAGATAATAGATTGGATAAGATATGAAAATAACAATATACATAAAAAAGATTTATTGGAAATATCTTTCCCTGCTAAAATAAACGTCAATAAAGAATATAAAACAGAAGTAGAACGTGATGGAAAAATAATAAAGAGAAAATTACCTATTCATGTTAGAGCATTTAAAAATTCTAAAAAAGTATTTAAGAATAAATTTAAAGTTGCAGAAGGAAGTTTATTTCATTACTTACATGTTAAAGATTATATAGTAGATGGAGAACAAGTTAATGCTTTGGCTATAGATTCTAATACAGTAAATATAATAGATACTAATATGATAGATTGGCATGAAATATCTAGAAGAAATATATTAACTAAAGCAGAAAATATATTTAAGGCTTTAAAATGGAATACAAGTGCTTTAAAAGATACTAGACAACTAACTTTATTTTAGGAGTAATATGAAAGAAGAAACCTTATTATATATAAAAATAATAGATAAAGAATATTATGGATTCATAACTACTTTTGATTCGTTAGAAAAAAAAAGAAAAACACGTAAATCAGATATGCATGCTCCTACACTTAAAAAAGCAATAATTAAAGCACAGGAATTATGTAAGGAAAAACAAATAGACTATGGATATTGGTTTATTAATTTATTCTAAACTGGGAAGGAGGTAAAGATGGCTAAAGAAGAAAAGTATGATTATTTAGTAAGTATACATAATAAACAAACAAAAAGAATTGAGGTACTATGTATTACAGGAGGTAATAGTGAATTAGGTACTTTTTTTACTAATTTAGATGATGAAAAATATATTGTTGAATCAATCAGTGTTATTCCGGGAGGATTAACTAACGAATATTTACCTTATACCAAAAAAGATAAAAATTTAGAAATAGGACAATAATATAAAAGGAGAAAAATATGTTAAGTAATAAAGATTTGCACACAGAGATTAAAGCAATGGATGAAATAATTACAAAACTTGATAGCCCATTTGAGAGTGCGTTGTTAAAAGCAGCCACCTTGATTTTAAAGCTTCTCCATAATGTTAGAAGCAATCAAGTTATTATTATGAAAGAATCAGGTATTAATTTACTTGAATCAAAACCATTAGACAAAGACAACAAGGAAAAAGAAGCAACAACAGAATAAAAAAAAGTCGAGGGCTTGGCTTGCGTAGGACTGATAGAAAACATATAGAGTATCTTATACCTATATTGTTATTTTATCTCATCCTACGCAGTCCTTTGCAATCCTAGAGGTCTTTAAGAGTACTATACTAAGATAAACCACCTAAAATCTATTTGTATGAAGGAATAATATGACTAACGCACATTTTAAAAACATTATAAAACGTAACGGCAAGAAAGTTAAATTTAGTTTTGATAAATTGGTTCTTGCCTTAAATAAAGCAGGGAAAGCAACAAATGAATTTAATGAAGACATAGCAAAAAAATTAGCTACTAAAACAATAAGAATGGTACAGACTACAGTTGAAGATAGATATCCTACAGTTGAAGATGTTCAAGATTGTATGGAAGAAGTATTATTAGGTTCAACATATAAAGAAACAGCAAAAGCCTGTATTATATATAGAGAGCAACATAAACAATTAAGAATCATAACTTCTGATTTTAATTCTTCTATAATTAATAACTATTTAAAGAAATTAGATTGGAAAGTAAGTGAGAATAGTAATCAAGGATTTTCATTACAGGGTTTAAACAATTATGTATCATCTGAAATAACAAAAACATATTGGTTAAATAAAATTTATCCAAAAGAAATAAGAGACGCACATAACAGTGGAGAATTACATATACATGACTTATCATATTTATCTTCATATTGCGTTGGACATGACCTATTTGATTTATTAAAATCAGGGTTTACTGGAGTATCATATAAGACAGAAAGTAAGCCAGCTAGACATTTAAGTACTATATTAGGTCAAATTATAAACTTCTTCTATACCTTACAAGGAGAAACAGCAGGAGCCCAAGCATTTAGTTCATTTGATACTTTACTTGCTCCTTTTATTAGGTATGATAAATTAACTAATAAAGATGTTAAACAAGCATTACAAGAATTTATTTTTAATATGAACGTACCAACAAGAACAGGATTTCAAGCACCATTTACAAATGTTACTTTAGACCTAATTGTTTCTCCTAATTATAAAGATATGAAAGTCTTAATGGGCGGAGAAGAACAAGAAGAAACATATGGTGATTTTCAAAAAGAAATGAATATGTTTAATAAAGCCTTCTTTGAAGTAATGTCAGAGGGAGACGGGAAAGGTAAGATATTTAGTTTTCCTATACCCACATATAATATAACAAAAGATTTTGATTGGGATAATAAAGATTTTGATGGATTATGGCAGATGACTTCCAAATTCGGAATCCCATATTTTTCTAATTTTGTATCTTCAGATATGAAGCCTGAAGATTCCAGGAGTCTTTGTTGCCGATTAAGATTAGACCTCAAACAATTAGAAAAAAGAGGAGGAGGTTTATTTGGTTCATCGGCACTTACTGGTTCGGTTGGTGTGGTAACGATTAATATGCCTAGAATAGCATATTTAAGTAATAATAAAAAGGAGTTCTTTGACAAATTAGATAGGTTAATGTTTCTAGCTAAAGAGAGTTTAGAAATTAAAAGAAAAATAATAGAAAAGTTTACTGAAAATGATTTATACCCCTATACTAAATTTTATATTAGAACAGTAAAAGAAAGATTTGGTGAATATTGGAAAAATCACTTCTCTACTATTGGGTTAGTAGGAATGAACGAGGCATGTTGTAATTTCTTGAAAGAAGATATAGGTAGTGAGAACGGAATAAAATTTACTGAAGAAACCTTAGATTTTATGAGAGATAAATTAATTGAGTATCAAAAAGAAACTGGAAATAATTATAATTTAGAGGCTTCTCCAGCAGAATCCACAGCGTATAGACTTGCTCTAATGGATAAAGAAGAATTTAAAGATATAATAGTATCTAACGAAGAAGAATATAAAAAGGGTGCTGAGCCTTATTACTCCAATAGTTCTCAATTGCCTGTAGGATATACAGATTCAATAGTTGATGTATTGGATTTACAAGATAATATTCAAACAAAATATACTGGGGGAACTGTCGTCCACCTGTTTATAGGAGAAGCAAGACCTTCAAATGAATCAGTAAAGAATTTAGTTAAAAAGATTTGTAGTAATTATAAATTACCTTATTTCACAATAACACCTACATTTAGTATTTGTCCTTCTCATGGATATATATTTGGAGAACATTTTAAATGTCCGAAATGTAATTCTGATTGTGAAGTTTATTCAAGAGTAGTAGGATATTTAAGACCAGTTAGTCAATGGAATAAAGGTAAGCAACAGGAATATGCTGACCGTAAGTTGTTTAAAATTGAAAAAACAGAAGAATAAAATATATTTTGCTGGCGTAATTCAATGGAAGAATGACTGCCCTGTAAGCAGTATACGTGGGTTCGATACCTACCGTCAGCTCCATTTAATAAAGGAGAATAAAAATGATTGTATATGTTGTAATTGAAGAAGATAAACATATAGATATTGAATTTCACATTTTTAGTATAAAAGAAAAGGCATTAGAAAAAGCAGAAGATTTAGTAAAAGAATATTCCGATACTTATGAGGATGAATATGAAGAAGCAAATTATGAAGGACTTCTTTTTTGCAAGGAATTGGATGATTGTGGCAGTATAAAAGTTATAGAAAAAACAGTACTTGACATTTATACCGGAGTATGATATAATAATATTAAGTAAAAGAAGGAAAAATAGAGGAGACAATAAATGTCTAATAAAACAACAATAGATGAAAAGCAGTTAATTAAAAACTATGAGAAAGGTTTAGATGATAAAGAATTATCTGAATTACATAATGTAAGTGAAAGGACAATAAGATATAGATTACAAGATTTAAGAAGTCAAGGTAAAACTTGTTTTAGGTCTGAATTAAATAAAAATACTAAAGCAAACATAAGCAAACCTGAATTACTTAAATTATTAGCTATTTTTAAATCTAAATCTATGGTAAGTAAACAACTAGAAATTCCATTATTTGAAATAACTAGATTATGTGAAAAATATAATATTATTGATAATGCAACTTATTCATTGAAAATAAATGAAGCATTAAAACAAAATTTAACTAAATACTCTACTTATAGTAAAGTAAAAACTCCTATTTCGGGTTCTGAAACAGTTGTTATTGGTTTGGCTGATTGGCATGCAGGAAAAGATACAGCTACTTATAATTTAGAAGTATTTAAAAAGAGCATAAATGAACTATTGAATAATAGTTTAAAACTTATAGATAAACATATTAGTAAACATGTTAAAATAGATAGTGTAAAAATACTGTCTGCTGGAGATATGGCTAATGGAGAAGGTATTTATCCTACCCAAGCTTTCCATCAAGATGAAGCACCTCCAACACAGGTAATGTTAGTAGTTGAATATATGATGAAAATTATTATGTCATTACTTGAACGTGGATTAGCAGTTGATTTTTATGGTGTTAAAGGTAATCATGGTAGATTGGGTAAGGATGCTGACCCTGCCAGTAATTGGGACTTAATGATTTATATGATATTAGCACAAAATAAAAATCTATTAAATCTAAAAAATCTAACAGTTAATTTTAATGAATTGGATTATTTAGAAGTACCTATTAGAAATTGGAAATATTTATTACGACATGAAGCATATGCACAAGACGAAACTCCAGTAGGTCAAGCTAGGTATTTGGGCTGGCAAAAAATACATGATGCGGATGTAATTGTATCTGCTCATGTACATCATTGGTCTGTTGGTGAAAGAAAGATAGTTATTGGTTCACCTGTAGGTGGAGACGACTTATCGGAGAGAATGGCAAGCACTATAGGCAATCCTTCTCAAATGTTATGGTTATGTACAGATGAAAGAAGTCATACTAATTTTTATCCTGTAGATTTAAAATCGAAAGGTGTTAAAAAATGATAACATATCTTACTCTTGTTTATAATACGGTAGTATCAAAAAATAATATTGATTTAATTAATAAAACAAAAGGTCATAATATTTCGGAGGGTCAAAGTTATGAAATAGGAGATGATGTTGAGGTTGCATATGAATTTTATAATGACTTAGGATTCAATGATGCAATAATTGATTTTGTTAAATTATTTAATCAAGATAAAAAGAATATTAAAATAAAAATAAGACATGATTGGGAATAATGGGAAAAATAAGAAAGACTTGGGAAATAGACCCTGTAACTAGAGTTAAAAAAAGCAAAAACAGATACAAAAGAACAGAAGCTAAAGATGAACTAAAAGAAATTCTAAAAGAATATGAGGAGAAAAATGAATTGTCCTAATTGTGGTGAAACTCTAATGGAAAGAGATGAAGTTGCCGATTTAAGAGAAGTTAAAGAAATAGGAATGGCAAGTACCAAAATTGTAAAAACAGGATATAAAGAATATATCTGTCATAATTGTTTTGCTAAGTTTCAAAATCCGATACCTGAAACATATTATTATAAGAAAGAAGATAAATGAAACAGTTAATAATAGGCGATACTCATATAGAAGAAAAAAATATAGATGAAATAAACTCAATATTCAATGAAATATATAAGTATAATGCAGATGAACTTATACATTTAGGAGATTTAGTTAATAAGAAAGTATTATCTGCAAAAGTATTAGATTTTACTTGTTATTGGATATCTAAATTTAAATATAAATACGGAAAAGTTACTATATTAAGAGGCAATCATCCTGCTGTAGAAAAAGATTTAACAGTAATTGATTTTCTAAACCATTTTGGTATTAGTATATATGATGATTTAGAAGACAACAATAATTTCTACGGGCATTTTATGGTAAATAAATCATTGAGAGCAATAGGAGGTTATAAGTGTGATGTTGAAGATTTAATAAGATACAACTTTGTTTTATTAGGACATCAACATACATTTCAAGAAATAGTTAAAGATAAAATGTATCATTTAGGTTCTTGTTTATATACTAGTTTTAATGAAGATATTAATGTTCCTAAGTATATCGCTTTTATTGAAAACAATAAATTAGAATTTAAAGAATTAAAAACACCAATATCAATGTATGATATTACAGATATTAAAGAATTAGAAAATATACCTTATTTATCAAAAGTAAGATTAACATTAAATTCATTTGATGAGCTTATATCTTATTCAACTAAAATAGAAGAAGCTAAAAAAGCATATTATGATTTTAGAATAAAAATTAATTTTGAGAACCATATAATAGAATCTGAACTTAACACTGATAATAGTATAAATGATATTGCAAAGGAGTGGTTAAGAAATATTAAACAAAATAAAGAAATACATAATATTTTAGAAAAACAATTTAAAGATGAGGGAATTTTATGATATTAGAATATATAGAATTAAATAATTTTAGATGTTTTGAAGGTAAAGAACATTTTAAATTTAACAATATTAATTTAATTAAAGGAAACAACGGAACAGGTAAAAGCACTTTAGTATTAGATTCATTACTTTTTGCATTATATGGATATTCAGAAAAATCTTTAATTGAATTACCCACCAGAGACAAAGCAACTAGTTGTTCAGTTAAAGTAAAAATGATAAATGATAAAGATAATTACACAATAACTAGAGAATATCCCACAAAAATAACTATAATTAAAAATGATGAAGAAATGCCAATAGTAACTAATAAAGAAAAACAAAACTTCTTAAATACTCTATTTAAAAATGTAGATTATTTTAAAAAGTTTAGAATGATAGATAATGCTACTGGTATTAATATACTTGAATCCAATAGAAGTGAAATTACTAGAAGTTTATTTTCTTTTCATGAAAACATTATTAATAAAATAAGAATGAATTTATTGAAAGAAAAAAGACATAAAGAGATATTTAATAAAGATAATTTACATGTAGATACTCATTATCCTTCTGAAGAAAGATTAAGTTTATTAGAATTAGGTGTTGATATAATAAAGAAGGAAGAAAGAGAACTAGATTTAGAAAGTATTAAATTAAAAAATAAATATTATAATCACTCATATAAAATCAAAGTACAACTTAATACTAAAAAGAAAGATGAAACTACTAAAATAGATAATTTAATGATTGAAGATATTTGTCCTTCTTGTGAACAAATAATAGAACATCAATATAAAAAAACAATAATAGAAAAACATCATAATATAATAAATAGTATTAATGAACAACTTAAAGAAATTGAAGTCAATTTAATTAAAGATGAAAAAGCATTAAAAGATAATGAAAAAGAATTAAACAAACGTAGGGAAAGAAAACAAAATTTAATTATATTAAGAGAAAAATTAAATAATAGATTAAAACAAAAAGAATATGTATATACAACCAAAGATGCTATTTTAATTAAAGAAGCTATTAATTATTTAGATAACTTTATTTCTTTCTATATGAAAGAATGGTTGAAACATATAGAACCTATTATTAATTCAATAATTACTAATATAGGATTTACTATCTCATTTATAATAAATGATAAAAAAGAATTTGAATTTATATTAACAAGAGAAGACAAACAATATAAATATAAAGATTTAAGTAATGGTGAAAAACTAATATTATCTATTGCATTTCAACTTTCATTATTATTAGAAAAAAATGAAACAGGACTTATTATAGCAGATGAGGGGTTTAGTTCATTAGATGAAGATAATTTAAATTTAGTTTTTGATTTATTTAAAAACCTACCATTTCAATTATTATGTATTATTCATAGAATAGATGATATTTCAATTAACGTTAATGTAATTAACTTAAATAAAGGAGTTTAATATGGAAGTAGTTATTAATCAACAGGATTTATTAAATGTTGCATTTGCAATTCAAAATATTGCTTCACCTCAAGCTAGTTTACCTATTTTAGAAAATGTTATGATTACTACAAATGAAGACAGTGTGGATTTTACAGTTACCGATTTAGATATTAGTTTAAAATATAACTGTAAAGCTAAAATTATAGAACAAGGAAATATAACTGTTCCTATTAATAAATTCATTAGTGTAGTAAAAGAATTACCGAAGGAAGATATAAATTTAAAACTAAAAGAAAATACTTTAATTATTTCATTTGGTAAAATAAAATTTAAAGTAAATGGATTACCTATATCTGATTTCCCTAGTATATCATATAGTCTAGAAAATAGCATATCTATTTCACAAATAAAACTAAAAAGATTACTAGATATGACCTTATTTACAGTATCAAGAGATGAAACAAAACCCGCCTACAACGGAGTATTGCTAGATATAAGAGGTAAAGAAGTTAGAATGGTAGGAACTGATAGTAAAAGACTTGCTGTTATTTTCGATACTTTAGAAGAAGAAATTACAAATAATATTAAATCTATTGTTTCTTATAAAGCAGCCGTAGAAATAAGTAAAAATTTACAGGGTGAAGGCAACATAGAAATTGCTATAAATAATAATCAAATATGTTTTAAATTAAACAACATAATATTAGTATCTAGATTAATACAAGATGATTTCCCTGATTATGATAAAGCAATACCTAAGTATAAGAGTGGTATTAAAATTGAAACCAAGAGGTTCTATGATGCTTTAAAACGAGTATCAGTATTTACTGATTTAGAATTAAAAGCAATTACAATAAATATAGCAAAAGATAATATTGTATTATTTAAGAAAAGCAGTAATATGGATGAAGCACAAGATGAAATAGAGATTAAAGAAAACGATATTGAATTAGTATTGGGTATTAATCCTGTATTTATAAATGATATACTAAAAACAGTATGTGATAAAGAGATAGAACTTGAAGTTACTACTTCAGAAAAACCTGTAGTAATTAGGAAAACAAACGAATATATTTATATTATATTGCCAATGCAATTGGAGAATAAAGAATGAATGACGTAATTATCATAGGTGGAGGATATTCAGTAAAAGAAGGAATAGACAAACAATTGTGGGATAAAATACAACATAAAGGAATTGATGTTTGGTCTGTTAATTTTTCACATATGTTTATGCCATTCAATCCTTCAGTTCAAATATGGGCAGATATAGGAGTATGGACTAAAGGTAGGACTGAATTAATAGAATTACATTCAAAAGGAACAGAACTAATATGTAAAAACTATGCTGGATATGACAATAATTATTTTATAAATAAATATGATGTTACACCCTTCATAGAAAAAAGTAGTGAAACAAATATTTTTATTGGTAGAATGGGTTTATCGGGTGTATTTGCCTTGTCTTTAGCTATATCAAGAAAATATGAAAACATATATTTGTTAGGATATGATTTTGGTTCTACTCATATTAGAAACAATAATACTCATTGGTATGAAGATTTAAATGAAGACATTAATGCAGGAAGTTATGGTAGGTCAGGTATATATTGGGCAGGAGAAAATAAAATTAGAGATGAAATAAAAGATTTTGATATTATAAAAAAACATACTAAAGTAGAAGTATATAATGTAAGTTTAACATCAAATATAATTAGTTTTCCTAAACTATCATATGATGAGTTTTATAAACGAATAGAGGATAACAAATGAAAAGAATATTTTTAGCAAATGACACCAATTCAGGACACAGTGGTTCTAAAGCAGTTATGAAATCAATAAACAATATTTTAAGTAGTCATTATGTTGTAGGTAGACATTATGTTCATACAGATAAATTTAATGATAAATTTAAAGAACTGATTGATAAATCAGAAGTAGTTGTAGTGAACGGAGAAGGAACTATACATCATCAGAATAGAGCAGGGACAGTATTAATGGATATTTTAAAATACGCACAAGATACTAATAAAAAGACAATGCTTATAAATACCGTATTAGATTTCCCTGCTCCTTATTACAATGAAGTATTTAAAAAATTAGATTACTTGTCTGTTAGAGAAATATTAAGCTATGATAAAGCAAAACAATGTGGTGGTAATCCTGAAGTATTATTAGATTCATGTGTAGACCCAATTAACTTTACAGATAAAAATGTATTAGTTCAAGATACTAGAGGTCTAACATTAAAAGGAAATGCTCATCCTGGAGTCAGTGAATATGCTATTTTAAAAACAATAGATTTACCTATTTTGGCTTTTAAGAGAATATTCACTTTTAATACTATTGTTAAAAGTTTAAAAAATGCAAGAGTATATGTAACAGGTCAACATCACGGAATTTATGCGGCTGGATTAGCAGGAATACCATTTGTTCCTTTGTCAAGTAACTCACATAAGATAGAAGGTTTAATAAAATGGAGTGGTTTACCTATAAAAATTTGTCGTAATAGAAATGATATAATGGAACAAATAAGATTTGCATCAAATAAAGATAATAAACATATATATGATGATTTCCATAAGTTTATTACTTCAGGTAATTTTCTAAATAAAGAAAAGATGGAGAAATTATTAAATGAAATCTAATTTAACTCAATATTTAAACAATAAAAGAATTGCTTTATTAGGGAATGCGAAAAGTATTCTCAATAAAGAAAAAGATTTTAATAACTATCAAGTAATTATTAGAATGAACAATGGACATCCAGAAGGTAAGGAGAAATTTATAGGTTCAAGAACAGATATATTAGTATTATCTACTCTATTATCTGAAGAAACAATAAAAGAATTTAATGCCAAATATGTTTTTTGGGCAACACCTAAAAATAGAGATAATACAAAATATGATTTTTATTATGATTTGGTTGAGTGGGGTAATTTATTTAAAAAATTAAGAAACAATAGACCCTCTACTGGATGCATGATATTTGATTATCTAGTAAACAATGTTAATTTTGAATTACTAGACCTATATGGTTTTGACTTTTGGTCTACACCCACATGGTACACTAATAGTATTTATACTGCACAGCATAGTCCAGAAAAAGAGAAAGATTATGTTATGAAACAAATTGAAAAAAATATGAGGATAAAATTACGCAATGAATAAAGAACTTATTTTAATCGGTGGAGGTTATTCTATTAAAGAGGGTATAGAAAAAGGATTATGGGAACACATAAAAGGAAAGACGATATGGTCTCTTAATTTTGCTTTCGAGAAAATGCCTTATTTACCTACTAGAGAAATATGGGTAGACCAAGTTTTTTATGTAACTAATATGGATAAACTATTTAAATTAAAAGAACAAGGAGTTGAATTAGTTTCTAAAACAAATACTAAATCAAAACATATCAATGAAATAGTAAAATATGATGCTAATAAAGAAGTTGAAGGTATATATGATGAAAAAAAGAAAGCAATATTTTCAGGTGGTTTAGGATTAGTAGGTGTCTTTTCTTTATCTTTAGCAATAAAAGAAGGATATAATAATATCTATTTACTAGGTTATGATTTTGGTACACCTACTTTAAAGAATAAAAAAACACACTTTTATCAAGATGAATTGAAAGTAAGGTCTTCAGGTATAGGAAACCCAAGTATATACCTAAAGGGAACAGGTGATGGTACACCTAAAAAACATGTAGAAGACTTTGAGAGGTATTTAGATTATGATGTAAAAATACACAACGTAAGTATGATTAGCAATATACCGTACTTTAAAAAAATAGAATATTCAGAATTCTTTAGGAGAATAAAATGAAAATAGTTGTATTTGCAGATGTACATAAGGATTATGACAAATTAAAAATACCAAATGGAGATATGTTAATATTTGCTGGAGATTTTTCTATGTGGGGTAACAGACGAAACTTAATTAAATTTAATTCTTTTTTAGGTAAACAACCCCATAAATATAAAATAATGATAGCAGGAAATCATGATTATTATATGAAAAATACGGATGCTAGAATTTTAGTTACTAATGCTAAATATTTAGAAGATGAGTATATTGAAATTGAAGGTCTAACTATATATGGTTCTCCATATACTCCTAAATTTGGTAATTGGGTTTTTATAGAAGAAAAAGAAGTTTTAAAAAATAAATGGGGAAAATTAGATAAAAAAATAGATATATTAATAACTCATGGTCCACCCTATGGAATTTTAGATGAAGTGGCTTCAGTATATGATAAAAACGTAGGAGATAAATATCTATTAAAAGAAATAAAAAGAATTAAACCAAAATATCATATATTCGGACATATACATGAAGGATATGGTAAAGTCACAATAGATAAAACTACATTTATTAATTGTTCAATATGTGATTTTTGTTATAAATTAAATAATAAACCTATAGTATTTGAAATAGAAACTAAGATAAGGAGTAAAAATGGGAAAAAAAGGAAAGAAAAATAAAATAATACTATATAGTACAACTATTTGTCCCCAATGTTTAACACTTAAAACATATTTAGAAAATAATAAAATAGATTTTACTTTAAAAGATGTTATGAAAGATGTTGAAGCAGCCAAAGAAATGGTTGAAGATTCTGGACAAATGGGAATACCAACATTAAAAATAAACGGAGAATATATTGTTGGTCTTAATATAGCAAAAGTAAAAGAACTTTTAAATATTTCTGAATAGGAGATAACAATGCATAAAGAATGGACATTACTATTAGGTAGATTTCAAGTTCCTAAGCCACATAAAGGACATGTAATGTTAGTTGAGACACTACTAGAAGAAAATAAAAATGTAGTAATAGGAATAAGAGAAGAAGACGGAACAGATACAAACCCATATACTATTGAAGAAAGAAAATCTGCTTTTGAAAAGATATTTTATAAAGAAATAGGAGAAGGTAGAGTTAAGATTTTAGCGTTACCTGATATAATAGAAGTAGCATATGGAAGAACTCCGGGATGGAAAATATATCATATAGATGTTCCAGAAGAAATTAAAAAAATAACAGGTACAAGTATAAGGGAGAAGTCTTAAATGATTAAAAAAATTATTAGAATTATATATATTAATATTGGAGTAAAATTAGGATTAATACCTAGAAATAAAGGATGTTTAGTTTTATTTACAGGTCTTCCTTGCTCTGGGAAAACATCTACAGCTAAAATAGTATATAATAAATTAAAGAGTATGGGTAAGCGAGTTGTATTACTAGACGGAGATAAATTTAGAGAAGCATTTAATAATGATTTATCTTTTACTGTAGAAGATATACATAAAAATATAAAAAGATTATCGGCTATATCAAATATGTTATCTTCTAATGGAGTTATTGTTTTGGCTTCATTTATTTCTCCATTTAAGATTGATAGGGAAAGACTTAAAAATAATAATAAAAACTTTATAGAAATACATGTTGCGTGTAGTAAAGAAACATGTATGAAACGAGATACAAAAATAATGTGGAAAAAAGCAGAAATGGGATTAATAGCTAATTTTATAGGTATAGATATTGAATATGAACAACCTGATAATCCAAATGAAATATTATTTACTGAAATTGATAGTATAGGATATAATTCTACTAAAGTAATTAAAGTATTAAAAAATAACAATATAATATAAGGAGAACAAATGTTTTTAATTTCAAATCATATTTTAACTTGTAAGCCGGAGATGAAATTACCTAAAGATACTGTGGTTAGGATAAATTGTGCTTGGGTAGAAAATACCCAAGAATTAAAGAATTTTATAGATAAATGTGAATATCCTATTTTTCTTGATTATCCTAGTAATAGAATTAAGCCACCACAACCAACAATTAGTATAGAAACAGCGATTGGAATTGCAAATAGATATGCTAAAATTGAATATTTTTCTTATTCTAATGCCTCCGATATTCATGAAGCACTGGAAATATGGCATGAAGTAGATAAGAAAATAGTACCTAAGATAGAAGATATTAAAGGAGTTGTGTCATTACGTGGTTTAGTCGAAGCTTTAAAAACAGATATGATAATGATAGATAAAGAAGATTTATTTACAAATTGTAATAATATTGAATTATATTTGTTTGCATTGGATAATATAAGAGATACATGTAAAGAACTAAATATAAAAGCATTAGAACTATATGGAGTAATTTTTAGTCATGATTAAAATTGTACAATTGGCTAGTAATCCAATCGGAGGTTCACCATATGAATTGAATAATTTATTAAATGAATATTCTGATTATATTGAATCTAGACTTATATGTGGAAGCAATAAATATTCTGAAGGATATAATCATGCAGAGAGACAATTTCCTGGAGATTTAAATTGGTTTAAAGATAGGAAAAAATCTATAGAAATAATACAAAAAGCAGATATACTACATTGTCATAATTGTTTGTTTCCTTCAGACTTATTAAAATATAAAACAGATAAACAAAAAATAATATTACATTTATATTCAGTACATAGAAAAGCATTAGAAAGAAAAATAAAAGAAGATTATAGTATATACGATTTAATTGTAATTTCAGACCAAAAATGGCAAAAAGAAGTGTATAAAGATTTAAGTAATATATATTTACCTATAATTAAATCACAAGAATATGGATGTGATAAAAAGAACAATGATAAACCTGTGGTTTTATATGCACCTACAAATAGACATGATAAAGAACATATATATTCTAAAGGATACCATATAATAATACCTGAATTAAATAGACTAAAAAATAAGTATGATTTTAATTTAAAAATAATAGAAGGTATGCCTTATAAAGAAAACTTACTAGAAAAAAATAAAGCAGATATAATTATTGATGATATAATAAATAAAGATGCTTTTCATGGTACTAGTTTAGAAGCAGCCTGTTTCGGTGCAGTTGCTTTAACTAATTATAGTAGTGATGAATATCCTTTTTATAAAACAAATTTAGATAATTTAGAACGTAATATAAAAAAGTTATTAAAAAAGAATAATTTACAAAAGGAAAAAGACAAAATAATAGAATGGAGAAATACTAATTATACTCCAAAGACACTAGTAAAAACATATGAAGATTTTTACTTAGGAAAGGGTTTAAATATGACGATGGATCCTAAAATTAATAATGATAAAATGAAGAAAGCTAAAGAAGAAATATTTCATATTATGTCTGATTGGTTAGATGAACATAATATATTCTATTTTCTTAATTTAGGCACTCTATTAAAATCATATAGAGATAAAAATTATTACAGTACAGATATTGATTTAGGATTATTTGTAGATGATAGATGGAAAATAAAAGAATTACTAAAGACAAATCCACCTAAAGGTATAGAAATAAATTGTTTATGGAGAATGGAATTTACGTTTAGATTGAAATCTAGTAAATATCCTAAACTAGATTTTAATTTTTATGAATACAATTTAGATACTGATAAATATCAGACATATTTATATAGTAGAAATCCAATAAATGGTTTTGTTGATTGGGAAAGATGTTTAACAGTATCAGCAGAAACACTCCATTCATTTGAAGATTATACTTATTTTAATAAAACAATAAAAATACCTGAAAATATTGATATGTTCTTAACTGATAATTATGGAGACTGGCATATAGACAAACCCAATTTTACTGGTTGGGGTGGTAGAGTAAATGCTAATAGAACACATAGGGAAATAGCAGTTATTGTTACTACCTTTTTACGTGATGATAAAATAGTAAAATGTATTGATTCATTAAGAAGTTTTTATCCTGATGATTTAATAAGAATATATATTGGAGACCAAAATGAAAAGGTTTCTGATGAAATGATGAAATACTATGATGAATTAAATAAAAATGGACATAAAATATTTAAATTAGAATATAATTGTGGTCTTGCATATGCTAGGAATTATCTAGCCAGTAAGACAGTAGAACCTTTTATACTTGTTATAGATGATGATTTTATTTTTACTAAAAAATCAGATATAACTAAATTCAGAGACATATTAGAAGATGATGAAAACATAGGTATAGCAGGAGGAAAATTAGAAGGTAGAAGTCCTTATTTAGGATGGTTCTGTCCTATTCCTAGTATAAACAAGATATTAAAGGTTAATATATTTTCGGTAGATTATAAAACACATAAAACAACAAAATATAATTATAAACCAAGAGAAGTTACATATTATGATACTGATATTGTTTTAAATTTTGCTTTATATAAACGAGAATTATTTTATGATATTAATTGGGACAATGATTTGGTTTTAGTAGAACATAGTGATTTCTTTTTAAGACTAAAAGATACTGATTGGAAAGTAGCTTATACTCCAGAAGTAGAGATAGCACACAATGAAACTTCAAATAGTAAAGAATATAATAGTTTTAGGCGTGATATAAATGTTAATAAAGGTTTAGAAATCTTTTGTAAGAAATGGGACATAACAGCCTTAAAAGACATATGTAATGTTAATTTAGGTGATATAAAAAAACCTACAGAAGAAACTACAGTTGTAAAGAACAAAATAGAGAACAAAACACAGAAAGAAACAATAATACCTGTTAATATTACTGCTTCAAATAAAGAAGAAGAAATATATAAATATACTTCAATATTAAAAGACAATGGAATATCAGTTATTTTAATGAAAGATACGTGTAAGTGTGCTGTTTTAGATAAGAATTTTAATAATATAAAAGATGATAATGTGTATTTAGGAGTAACCGATATTCATGAAGCAGTTGAACTTACTAAAAATATTAAACCTAATTTAAATATTAAATTTATAAAAACAACCATACACACTAAAACATGGTTAAATGATTCGGGGTATTCATATGTAATACCTTCTCCTGTTGTTAAATATTTAAAAGATATATATGGAATTACAATAATAGATAAATTAAAAAAGAAAGGTAGAATATAATGAAGGAATATGATTTAAAATTAGATAATTTAAAATGGAAAATGTTATTACATAAAGGCAAAGTATATGAACCAGAGGAAATGCTTAAATCTAATAAATTTTATGAACCTAAAATTATGAAAACGTGTTTTAAATTATTAGATAATAAAACAACCTTTGTAGATATAGGTGCTAATATGGGAGTATTCTCTTTTCCTGCATCTCTAATATGTGGTTATGTTATAGCAATAGAACCAGATAAAGATAGATGTGATTGGTTAGAAGAAAATATAGTTTTAAATGGATTAAATAACATGATAGTATTACCTCTTGCCCTATCAGATATTAATGGAGAAGGATATATGGGTTGTAATATGAGTACTGACGTATCAGGTAAAATGTTTAGATTCTCAAAAAATAAAAAATATACAAATAGTAAAAAAATAAGAACAAAAATATTAGATGATGTATTACTATCTAAAGAAAAATATGTAGTGAAAATAGATGTTGAAGGTTCTGAATATTTAGTTTTAAAAGGAATGGAAAGAGTTATACAGGACAATCCTGATATTAAAATTATATGTGAAGTTCATGAAGAAATGATGAAAGATATTTTCAACGTAACATTAGATAAATTCTATAAGCTTTTGGATAAATTAAATTTAAAGAAAACAGAAATAAATGATGTTGGTTTACATTATTTATTAGAGGTAAAATAATGGAATATATTCCAATTAGAACTAAAGCCTGTGTATCTCAATTAAAACACGTTTTAGATTTAGAAGGAGATGTTATAGAAATGGGAGTTTATACAGGTAAAACTACATTTCAATTAGCCAAATTACTTAAAGATAATAATAGTAATAAAATAGTATATGCATTTGATACATTTGAAGGTATGCCAGAATATGATATTGAAAGTTCAATAGAAAAAGGTAAATTTTATTATGGTATAGAAGAATTTATTAAACAGAGAGATAGTCGGAAATTAGAAAATTATGTAGTTCCTGTAGCAGGTAATATAAAAATAACAACTAGGAAATTAAATAAAAAAAGTAAATTTTGTTTTGCTTGGTTAGATATGGATACATATACAGCAACAGAAATAGGATTTAATTTTGTTAATGATAGATTAGTTAAAGGTGGTATAATAGGATTTCATGATTATGATTTTCATGACTGTCCTGGAATTAAAAGATTTGTAGATAGTAAAATAAATAAAAATAAATATAGGGAGTTAGGTAATATCGGTTATTGTATATTTTTTGAGAAATTATGAAAGGTAATAAAATGTCAATAGGAGATAATATTAATAGTCTTGTAATTGCAAACTTACAGAATTGGCACTATGATACTCAATTAAAAGATGTTAATGGTGATTTAAGAGAAGATTTGGTCTTAACAGATAAAGATGTCGAAGATATATTTATGCAAGCTAGAATATCTAATAGGAAAAGGTCTGAATCAAAAGAAAATATAAATGATTATTTTAATCAAGGTACAGGAGAAACCAAAGTAAACTATTATGGAGAAAAGAAATGACAACTGATTTAGTAAGATATACGGTAGGAGAATTAATTGATAAATTAGTTATAGTTAATTTAAAGATTTGGCATTTAGAAGAAAACCTTAATTTAGATAATATTAATAAAGGTAAAACTTCTAAACAGATAATAAAATTAAATACATATAGAAATAAATTAATTAAATCAATAGATGCAGAAATTGATGTTATAGGAGCGAAAGGAAAACTATGAAATATAAAATAGTTACAAATGGTGAAAGATATAAAGTACTGGTAAAGGATTTTTTATTTTGGAATACAGTAGCAAAAGTATCTGATTATTGTGGTTCTGGTTTTTTAACTACACCAGTATATTTTGATTCAAAAAAAGAAGCAGAAACATATGCTAAAAAGGCATTTGGTACATGGGCAGAGAGAGTAAGGACTTGGAGAACAGTATGAAAATAGAGAAACTTGCTTGTATAATGGGCATCTGGGAAGAACAAAATATGTTACCTTTGGCTTTAGAATCTACTAAAGATGTGGTTCATAAATATTATATTCTACATAAGTCAGGAAGAGATAAAACAAAAGAAGTTCTTGATATGTGTATTAAAAAATGGGATTTAAATGTAGAATATATTAATTCAGAGATGAGATTAAGAGAAGGTAGAATGGAACTAATTAAGAAAGCTGAAGCTGACGGATATGAGTGGTTTTTAATACAAGACGGAGATGAAGTGTTCTATACTACAGGTGAAAGAGCATTAAAGAACTTTGCTGTTATTTTAGAAGACAGTAATATTCAAGGTATATATAGTCCTATGGTATATTTAAAACATGACTTAATACATCATAAAGAACCATTTAAAAAAGGATATGGTAAGGATAAGATATTAATAGTACCTCATCCTACAATACTTAAAAAAGGTAGAATTAAGTGGTGTCCTGAAACAGGAGATGTACCTATATCTAGTGGACATATAATATCTTTATATTCACCTATTAAATTTGACTGTAATGTTAAAACCCCTTTAAGGAGACTGTTAAGAACTCATTTATATGCATGGGAAAAGGTTTCTGATAGCTATAAAACAACTACTATTGAAGATTTTGCTATGGAGAAGCGTAAATGTAAAACAATAGAAGAATTAGAACAGAAAGCAATAGAATATATAACTAAAGATATAAAATCATGTAAAGTATATGATGAAAATAAATACTATCTTTATCCTGAAGTAATTAAAAAATATCTTAATAAAAATCATATATATGGATATGAAGGAGAATTACTGTGATTGGATTTAATAGACGTAAACCTAAAATAGCACTTTGTATGACTACTTTTTTAAGAGATAAGCTGTTATATAATAATACCAAAAGTATACTAAATAATTGGAGAGATAATTTTGTCTTATTAATTGCAGACCAAGGATATGATATATTTAGTAAAGAAACAAAAGATACTAAAGATAAAGAATGGATTGAAGATAAAAAGGAATTTATTGAAGAAATAAAAGCTCATAAAAATGTTTTTTATTATACAATACCTTTTGATTCTGGATTATCATATGGTAGAAACTTCTTAGTTGAAAAAGCAAAGGAATTAAAATGTAAATATTCTATGATTATATCTGATTCATTTGAATTTAATGAAAGTATAAACAAAATAGATGAATTAACTGAATTATTAAGTATACTTAAAGATGTGGCAATAATAGGTTTACATTTAAATGATAGGATTGAATGGACTTGGAATATAGAAAAAACAGAAGATAAGTTTATATTAACTAAACCAGAAAACACTACATCTACATATAAATCATGTTCTTTTATTAAATGTGATAAAATAAACAATTTCTTTTTAGCTAAAACTAATATTTTATATAAAGTTAAATGGGATAATGAATTAAAACTATTTGAGCATTTAGATTTCTTTTGGAGACTAAAAAATAGTCAAGGTGCTAATAAAGTTCTATTTACTAAAGATATTACAGCTAAATATATTAAATTTAAACCTACAATATATAATAATTATAGAAAAAGAATGTATAGTGAATTTAGAAATAAAGTTATAGCTAAATATAATTTAAAGACATATGGTGATTATATCACTTAGGAATGCACAGGATAACGTAGGATTAACGATATAGTCTAGTTGTGTGCGTTATATGTCGTAAAATAAAAATAGCATAGGAGCAATCCTAATGAGAATTTGGGTGTGATGCCCTAACGGTCAGGGGGACGGCTGTAAACCGTTCTAGCCATCAACTTGGTTCAACTCCAGGCACACCCACCAAACCAACCATTCCCTCTGTGGCGTAATGGTAAACGCTAAGATTGACCCACACACAAACACCTTTAAGGTGTACTTGTCAGGAACGGTTAAAGCACCTGACCAGAGGGAATGCAAATTAAAGCAAATTGTGACTAATTTGTCACACAAAGGATAGGATTTCTGTGACAATCTGTCACAAAATGTATATAGTTATTAAAAAGTATTAACATTTTATACGAAATTAAGATTGAAGTTGACATAAACAAGACCTGAAGTTGACAATAATAAAACAGATAAGGCTGGCAATAAATTGACAATTATGTATAGTAGTTTAGATATAACTAAATACATTAACTTAACAAAAATGATAAGTTACTGTATCCAAAAGGAGAATAAATAATGTACAATGTATATTTTAAGGATAAAAAGATTTGGAAGGGTGGAGATATAGAAGATTCGAAGTGGAATAAGATGCCTAAAAAACCTATCTCTAAGATAGAATATAATCTTTTTAATAGGTCTGTTAGTATAGGTGGGTTTGAAAAATATAATCATATAATAGAACATGTGTCTTTATTTAATAAAAAAACAATGGTAACTAAAACTATTCTAATGGGATTAAGTAAATATAAAATATATAAATTTATTTTTGACTTAAACAAGACTACAATTTCATATGAAAACATTGATGTAGATAAAGAATATTTAGGTAAAAAAACAACAGGTTGGAAACAAGGTATTAAGAATAGTATACCAAAAGTAGCTTTTAATGAAATTAGAAGGGATTTATAAGAGAAACAATCATTTTAACCTTAAAATCAGTTGGAATCCAATCTGGACTATCTAAGGTATTAACTACTTTAGAAAATCCATCTCTAACAATTAAGTCAACAAACCCTAATTCTTCTTGTGCTTCTGTTTGTTTTATTTGAAATGTTGGTATAGACTGTATGCTTAGACCTTCCGGTGTTACTATTTCTGAATTCGGGAAATCAACTTCCTTATCCAAAACTATTGCTGTTTCTACATAATCAATTAAAGTTTCTGGTATATTATAAAAGGTATATTCAAAATCTTTATTAAAAATATAAACATCAATCATATCTTCGGTATTATGACTTCCTCTTTTATTATAAATATCGTATTCTCTCCTATTATATGTATTTAATAAAACCCTCCCATAACTTCCTTCAGGATAATAAAAAATTTCGACATATTTTTCTGCATATTGAAAATCCAAAGGTGCGTCTGTGACTAAATTTACAAATATATCTTTTCTATTTCTTTCATGTAAAACATAGGGAAGTTCAAAATCAGATTCATATACTATAGGTTTTTCATATAAATTTAATCTCTGTTTTTTAAGGGGTTTCTTCTTTAGCTTTTTTAACAGTTCATTAAGATGTTTTGTATATTTATTTGTTAATTTATGTAATTTGTTTTTAGTTGTATTATATCTCATTTTTTATCCTCTAAAATTATATGGATTTATTAAAAATATTTTTATTTTAACATAAACATCTTTAGTACTTGAATTATATTTCTGATATTCTCTAGTATCAATAGTTTCTCCTAATTTAATGTGTTTAGCAGTCATTATTATAGTGGGAATATCAGCAATACTCTCCTGAACATAATATGCAACTCTACTAACACGGAAAATACTTAGTCCTTCAGATGTTTCTCCTGTTTTAGTAATATTAAGTTCTCCACTATGAGAATTAAATGATTGCCAAGGATATTTGGTTTCAACTGTTTCATTTTCATATCCAGTTTCAATATCAGAATTACTATCGAGTATAGGTATCAATTCCATTTCATCACTATAAATCTCGTATTCCCAAGAATAAGTTGCATCCGACATAGGTGTGTCATATTTTACCCAACTTGGATAATGTTTTGTATTTGGTATCCATTTATGAGTATTATCAACAAAAATCTCGGATCCAGGATATGTTAAAGGTAAATATTCATCACAATCCATACTTCCACTAATAGCTGGTCCTGCCGTTACACTATAATAACTAACATATCGTTTTGTAATTATCCCTGAATTATCTTCTGTATAAATACTACTATGTAAAAATACTCCTATTCTTCCAGACCCACTTATTTCTTCTCTGTAATTCCAATAATTTTCAATGGCATTAAAATCCATAAAGTCATTAGCATAAGTATATGATGTTCCTCCAGGATTAGGCATATCATCTATATAACTTTCCGTATGTCCACTTAAATATTTATAAAAATATCCACTAATACCAGTTGAATCACAATCAGTAATATATGTTTTTTCTTTAGGTATACCCATTGGATTATCTTTTTTTAAGTATAGTGTTTTTCTATCATAATAAACAATCGTATTTGGATATGTAATAACTCCACCTACATCTTCCTTATAAAGAACACCATATATTCCTTCGTTATATGTTCCGGATGTAAATTTCTTATAATATTTAGTATCTATACCATCAGATGAAGTTCTAGATGTTGCTATTGGAACTGCTCTTGAATATGTTGCATTTGCAGCCTGTGAAGCTGAAAATCCTAAGTGAAGTGCTCCATCTCTTGCGAGATAACCAAAATTACCAAAATTACCTTCATAAATAGTCTCGCCTCCGTAAATTTTCTTAACTTTTTTACTTAATTTATGTACTGTTTTAGGCATTTCTTTAGAGCTTGCACTTGCCCTAAATTTAATATTTTCATTATCAGTATATGGTGTTTTTAAATAAGTTCTTATTTTTATATAAGGTATAAATTCTTCTGGCATTATAATTGTACCATAATATGAAGAAATTACATAATGGAAAATAGGACTATTTTTATTATTTTTATTCCAATATAAATTAAAACCACCTCCACTATAATCACGTGCCGCAGTTGGATTACCCCATTCAGCCTCATAAATATTTATCATCTTTTTATTTCTATTTCTTTTAAAAATATTTTTATTAATTATAATAGGTTCTGCCAGTTGTTGATTAACTTTATCTTCTTCTCTAAACAATTTACTTGATTTTTTATTTGTTTTATTTTCCATATTTATATGTCCCAGTAAAATTGTAAGGATTAATTAAAAATAATTTTAAAGTACAATACCATTCATTATTGTAAGTATCATATTCCCCTTTGGATAAGGATAAAAATCCTTTAATATAATAATTATCATCTTCATCTTTACAAAAATACATATCTATATATCTAGTTCCTAACTCGTACGGATTTACTGTTTCGATATTATCAGGAGCAGAATAATAATGTAATATTTTTATATATGGGAGTAATTGAGATGGAAATAAACCGAGATTAATATTAATTTCAAGTGTAAATTTCAATGGAGACCTAACTTCTGTTTCATACTCAATACTATGAAACCATGAACGTTCCCAAAAAGGAAACATAATAGGAGCTTCATTAGAAAAAGAAATTAATTCTTTATCAGCTATAGTAATAATCATATTTTTTTTTAATGATTTTATTTCTTTATCAGATAAAGTATATTCAAGAGTTTTAGTTCTTTGGTCTAACTTATTATATTTATTTATTAGCCAATTTACTTTTCTTTTTCTATTTTTATATCCCGTATATGCCATAATTTACTCCACGTATTTCCAGTCTACAGGGTCAAATTTTCTTGCCAATCTAACTCTAGTTCCACCAAAAACATATAATTTTCTTCTTCTATAAAGAAATCCATTTTCATCATAACAATCTATTTTTTCATCTAAATCAGGGAGAGTATCATCTAAATCATCCATCATTGTTTTTGTTAATTTATTATCACATGTTAATGAAATTTTCATATTATTAGAATCTATACTTATTGATTTAACCATTAAAGGAAAACCATTGCTATCTTTAAATATTCCTGCTTGAGTAGTATTACTAAGATTTATTTTAGTTCCAATTTCTATATTATAGTAAAACATAGCATCAATTGTTATTCCTATAGAAGCAGATGTTTGAGGTAAAATATCACCGTTTATATTTTTTATCTTTTCATATTCAACTCCAGCTACAAGTTTAGTATATGGAGTATAATCATAACCTTCATCTCTAACTGTATATAATCCATCATCTTCATCAGAATATTTAGTTGCAGTTATATATCTTCCATTTCTTGCACTTACTTCTAAATAAGGAGCAGAACCTAATTTATACCAACCTAGAATTCCAGGACCACCTTCATCATCATCATCACTATATACCTTTACCTTAATAAGTTGACCTGCCACAAGAACTGTTTCCCATACATTTTCTATCATTCCCCATTCCCTTTGTTTTTCCCACCATATTTCTGTAGGATAAATAATATCATCACTTAAAGAAGATAAACTAGTCCCTATATATTGATTGGAGAAATTATGATTTAAATCAGCATCACATCTTCTTACATTAACTCCAGTAGCATAAAAGAAATATGTCCAGTTTTGCTCTAATGGCATCTCTCCACTCCATATAGCAACTGCATTTGCGGCTCTAGCATTAAAACTAGCAACACCTGAACTAGTAACAGTTGTTTGAGTAACACTTTCGGTAGTTTCACTACCTAAATCAATTTTAACTCCATTGTATAAAGGAGGTGAATCATTTTCTTCCTCATAATCATCATCTAAATATTTATCTTCAATAACAGGATTATAAATATTTATATCATCTAAAAATACATCATATAATGTAAATTTAGTATCTGAACTAGCTAAAGGTAAATTAACTAAATTAACACTTTGAGTATTTTTAATATCTGATTGTGCTTCTATATATAATTCTTCTTTACTTCCTTTTGGAGATACTTTACTTATAGTACCTTCAAAAATAGTATTTCCTGATAAAGTAATTAAAACTGCTGTTTGTACAGGAGCAAAATTATCATGTTTTAAAGCAAGTTTAAATGTAGCTGTAGAATAGTCATCTGCTGTTTTTACTATTTTAATACTTGTTAAATCAACATCTGTTCTTTCCACTGAATCAAAATAAACAATAAAATCAGTTGTGGCTATAGGTGTAGGTGGAACAACATATTGGTCATTAGGGTCAGTATAATAACTGTCTAATATAAATCTAATATCTGAATTTAATACATTATCTTCTTTTTCTACTATAAACCTAAAGTCTGAATTTAATTTTAATCCATTAACAGAATCCACTCTACTTCCAACAGAATAAGTTTCTTGTAAAATAAATCTTAAATCACTATCTAATTCAGTAGAATCTCTATCATCAACTCTAATTAATTCAGCCGTTGAATTATCTGTGCCTGCAAAAATTGTGTTAAAATCATCAAGACTTACAATATTAGTAAGATTATCTGTATCTCCAGTATCAATTCTTGTTCTAGCTTCAAAATCATCTAATTCAACCTGTATTATTTTACCGTCTTCACATGATATATATAACATATCTGTATCTTCATTAATACAAATATCAGTTGCATTTTTAAAATCTTCTCCACTATCATTTAAAACATATATATCTTCTACAGGTGTTTCACCACTTATATCTACTTTGACTATTTTTACAGGGTCAGTATAGCAAACTATAACTAATGGATTTACATGTATAATTTTTGAAGCATTATAAATTCCTTCTAATGATTCTGACGAATATAAAATGTCATCATATATTTTAACTAATTTAGTTGGGTTTTCATAAGTAACTATCCATAAATTATCATTATCATCAACAGTTATACTTCTCGCATCATTTATTATTTTTCCACTTTCACTTAATTCTATTGTTTCACTTAAACTATAACTAATATATTTTAAAACAGTTGCATATGTTCCACTTGCTGTTCCTGGAACAAGTAAATAAAAATACGAATTACTATCAATTGCAATATCAACTGGATTTTCAGTAATAGTTATTGGTTTAGCAATTGCTTTATAAACAGTTAACGGATTAGTAATCTTATATCTATATGCTATATAAGTATCATCTTCAACAGCCAAATAAATATAAGTAGTATCTGCTGTTATTCTAACTATTTTATCTACAGGAACAGTGATTTCATAATATGTTGTATTTGGATTTCTAACATTTTTCTTATGTAATATTGAATTACCTCCTGAACCTTGATAAGCTACCCAAAAATATTCTCCAGTAATACACATGGCTGTTATTTCATTTTCTTCAAATGAATATGTTGATATTGTTGTCATATTATTATCCTCATAACTCCTTTAAAATCAATTGGTTGCATATTTTACACAAAAAACAGGAGCTTCTGCACCTGCATTTGCAAAACTAGCAGGAACAACAACCTTTAAATTACAATATAAAACATCTGCTACTGTTAATGCACCACTTCCATTATTTAATTCTAGATAATGACCGTCTGTAGAGCCTGCTAATTTACTACCTATCCAGTTTGCTCCAGGAAGCCCCAGTGTAGTTACTACTCCTCTTATCCAACTCGAAGTTGCGTCAGAAGCACCTAAACTATAATCAGCATAAGTATTTAATGATGAATTATCCCACACCTCTAATACTGGTTCAGATGCAGTTGCACCATTAAAAGAAAAAGCAAAAACATATCTTTTATTTTGATTTCCTGCATTATGTATTTCTTTTAGTTCACTTTGACTAATATCTGCTAAAAAATATTTAGAAACAACCTGTTCTGCATCACTAATTACAATTCCAGCTTGATTTAATGCCTGTGCTGATGGAATAGCTTCTCCATCTGCTACAGTTGTAGAACCATCAGAAAATATAATATAGTCATTATCAGTATCTACTTCAACGAAATCAACACCACTAGTATCTAATTCTTCGTCTTGTGTATCACAATTTGTATAAATTGTTAATTCTGTACTCATTTTGTTTCCTCCTTACCATGTGTTCACTAATAATTTTATTTCATATTCCTGAAAATCAGTTCTAAAACTTTCAGAATATGTAATTGATTTCACTCTTTTTACTTTATATTCATAGTATGTTAATGCTGTTTTTTCTATTCTTAATAAATATGGAGTATTATAAACAACGGCAGCTTCTAATGCATCAATATCAACAGTTAAATCTTGATAATCATCATCACCTTCATTATATAAGATACCTCTTATAATTAATTCCCAAGTGTCTGTTCCACCGTCTATAATAATACTTCCAATACCACGTTGTCCTTTTATCTCTACATGTTTCCCTGTAGTTTGAGGTGCATTAGTATACTGTACAGCTATAAAAGTATATCTTAAAAGCCCTCCATCTCCAGAGTTATATAATTTAAAACTAGGTGTAAAATCTGCCATTTTTATTTACCTCTTTAATTTTTTTCTATTCTTCTATCTACATTTATAGATATACTACTTTCGTCATTACGTAAAGCATCAACTATGAATTCTTTTGTTTCCTCTTCACTCATTTCTCCAATATTACCAGTAATATTAACTAAAATTTGATTCTTTATTGTATTCATGAATTTTATGTCTTTTTCATCCTGAATCTTTGATTTTGCATTAATTTCTGGTCTATACTTTTCAAGAAGTTCCTGATTCATTTTCATTAGAGATATTGGTAAATACTCACTTGTACCAGTTTTTTCTGAAGTCTTTTCAAGTGAAGCTCCATAAAGACTTTCTCGATTAGAATCCATCATTTCCACATAGTCAGGATTATTTAATGCTGATTCAAAAGCAAGTTTCATACTGTCCGCTAAATTAGTTAAACTGGCTGCATTTATTATTAAATTTGCTACATTTAGTTCTTTACCTTCCATACCAGTTTCAATTGACTGCAATAGAATACCTAAAGGAGTATCAGGGTCGATTTTAGATTTAACATCATCTTTTATTTTTTTTATTTCTCCCCTATCATTTTGTTTTTCAGATATAGATATATTTTTGCCTTTATTATCAAAATAATTTCCAGCTTGCAAAGCATCAAGAGCATCACCAAAAAACTTCACTATTAAATTTTTTACAAGTTTAGATTGGTCTTCTATATTTTTAGTTCCACTAAGTACATCTGCAATAGAATCAGCAACTTTAGGACCATAAGCAATGGCTATTTTATATAATTGTATTGATTCAGATGAAAGGTCTTTTTGTTTTTTAAGTTCCTTAGTTTCAGCACTTTTTATGTCTAATTTTCTTTCTGCTAATTCAAGTGCAGTTTTTTCAATACCTAACATTTGTTCTATCTCAGATAATAATTTCAAACTTGAGGATTCACTAAGGTCATATGCACTAGCTAAATCCATAGCATAATCTACAACTACACCTAAAACAGATTGTTTTTCTTTTTCTAATTCTAATAATTCTTTTTCTTCATTTTTTAAGTGTGTGCTAATTTTCTTATTTTCTATTTCTTCAAGTTTTTTAGCCCATTTAACTTGCTCTTTTAATTCTTTAGCTTTTGCAAGTTCTATATCATATATTAATTGTTTTTGTTTTTTTAGACCTTCGTTAGTTTCCAATAGTTCTTTATTGGCTTCAAGTAATTTTAGTTCTTCTGCTAGAATATCTGAAGTTAATATACGTTCATCTAATTTAGCCATTTTTAATTTATGAGCCATAGTCATTTTATCTTCATCGGCTTTAGATATTTCTCCTTCTTCAAATTTAACAGTAAGAGCCTCTGATAATTTATCTACAATATTTTCAAGCCCTTTATCCTTAAAACCACCTTCTACTAATTTAGTAACATTTTCTAAAATAGTATCTCCAAATATATCCAATTTAATAGTACCCATAGAAGATAAATTTTTTAATGTTTTTCTTAAAGTTTCAATTGTTTCTTCATGAGATTTATATTCCTCTGATTCTTTTTTTAAAGTAGTTAAAAATAATTCTTCTTTAACTAATTTATCAGATGTCTTTTTTATAGCCCTATCAATATCATCATTATGTTGTTCAACATCCATTAAAATTTCTTGTTCTATTAATTTTGATTCTCTTAATCCATCGTTTTTTAATTTTAGAAGTTTTAATTCATTTTCAGCATTTTCAACCATTTTAGCTCCTGCAACACCCATTCTACCTGTATCATCAAATTCTTTTTTCATTACAGAAAGTCTTGCTTCTATAGCTTTTTTTATTTCTTCTTCAGATTTAATAACTCCAGTATAATTTTGGACAATATTTTTCCATAAATCTATTTCTTTTTGTGTTAAATCATCTATTGTTTTACCTTGTTCATGCCAACTCTTTTCTATCCCATCTAAAACACCACCAATAATTTCACCTATATTGTTAAAATCAATTAGATTATTTTTCATTTTCATTATATCTTCATTGGGTTTTTCAAATAAATCTAATAAATCAGCATCTTCTAAAAGGCGAAGAACTTTAATCATTTCGTCTGCTTTATCTTTTCCTGCATCTAATTTAGACCAAGATGCTCCTGCACCTGTAATTCTATCTTTCCAACTTATCTCTTTAGAAATCATTTTTGCCGTATTATATTCACCAAGTAAAAGCATAAAATGTTGAAGTTCACTTAATTCATCTTTAGTTAATCCAATTTCATCTCTTAATATCTTAAAACTTTTCTGAAAATCAGTTACCCATTTATCATTATCTTGTCCTTCTGTAACTTTCCATATAGCTAATTTTTTAATCCATCCTGGCTCTCCACTTCCTTCAGAAGGAGAACTTATGGCTTGATGCCATCTTTTAGCTATTAAATCCCAAGTACTAGATTCAGCTAATTTTTTAAGTTCGGCTGCTGTTCCGTCTATTTGTTCTGGAGTCCTACCTAATTCTTTATTCAATTTCTCCCACTGTTGCATTACATTAAGTACAGCTCTTCCTCCTCTAATACCAAAAACATCTATCAAATCATTAAGCATACCTAAAGTATTACCTTGTTCTAAATAAATATCATGTATTTGGGTCATAACATCCATATAATCAAGTGGCTTATATGGGTCAAAAATAACACCTAATGCTCTTAATTTATCTGAATCTTTTGCTATTTTAGCAAAGGCAGTTGAAAGTAATCTTCCACCCTTACCACCTCTTAACATGGCATCACTCATAACAGAAGCACTTGCAATTAAATGTTGTAATTTAATATCTAGGGCTCCACCAACAGAACCTAAATAAGACATAGATGTCTGCATTTCAGATAATTCAATCTGATTGTTTTTCCAAGCATCTGCTAATAAATCAGTTATATATTTTACTTGATTTGTAGTACTTCCTAAATCCTGTAGTTGTTTATCAAATACATTTAGTATACCTGATACTAACTGTCCTGCTTGTTTTACATCTCCAAAAGTACCTATAGCTAAATCAAGTATATGAGTAAAACCACCCAACATTTCTTCTGTTGAACGTCCAGCAGTTCCTAATTGATACATGGCTTCAGTAATGTCTTTCATTCCTTTAGTAGTTGTAGCATAATATCCTCTAGCTTTTGCTTCTAAAGTAGCATATGTTTTTGCTTGAGTATCATTAGTGTATGTTGCAACAGCCATAACCTTTTTCATACCTTCTTCTAATTCTCTATAAGTACTAATAAGTGATTTTACTATTTTTGCTGCTCCACTATAAACAGCTCTTAAAGCCATCCATATAGGTATTGTAGCTACAGCTCTCATAGCTAACTTAGCTGAAGAAGCAATTACACTTGTCTGTGACTTACCTAATTTAGCCATAGCATTACTTGTATATGTAGCTCCTTTTGCCATTGGTGCAAAATGTTCATTAACTTTTGCCATTTGGAAACCATATTGGTCCATTTTGCCACTATATTTAGTTAAGTTACCATTTACCATTCTAAATGCTTTTGTAGTTGTAACTCCGTCTTTAGTAATTGATTTTGCAACATCATGGTATGATGCACCTAAAGAATTTAAATCTTTCTGATTCCCAGTAGAGGCAGCATGTATAACTTTATTCATATGTGCCATTTCTTTATTAACTTCTTGAGTTCCATGCTTATCCATTGCAACCTGTACAATATACTTTAGGGCTGCTTTCCCATGTTCAGCCATTATTCCTGCCATTGTAATTACACCTTCTTATTTTTAAATACCCATTGTGTTGTTGGGGATTCAATTTTTTTCTTATTTTTATTTGTACTATTTTTTTCTTTATCTTTGTTTTTATTCTTATAATACATATAACTATCTTCATATAAATCATTTTCAAATACTTTTTCATCAACTTCACCTAAATGATAATCAGTAACTAAATTATAATGAAAAGATAAATAGTATAAAAATAACATCTGTAAATTAGAAAAATCAGTATTGTTTTTGAATAAACTAATATTAATTTCTTTTGATTGACTATATAACATTTGATATTTAAATGATTTAGCCAATGCTCTAATTCTTTTATCAATGTTTTTCATTGTTCTAAAACTCTATATCTAGTTCATCTTTTAATATAAAAGTAGCATTAAAGGATATATTATTAATTATTCTCTCTTGGTCGTTTTCAAATTCATCAAATGAATTCCAAACTCTAACCCATTTCTTTTTTTCATTAAGTTTATAAGCACTTAAATAAATTAAGTAACTATATACAAATATTAATACTTGCTGTTCTATTGCATATTCCATTAATTTAGCTTTTTTTATTGAAAGTTTTCTTTCTTCAAGATTAATATCTTCAATTTCTTTTTTAAATATCTCTATATCACTTACATTTTTTTTATCTGCAAGGCTTTTTCCTATTTTAAATTTAAACTGATTCTTTTTACCTTCTAATTCAGTCATTTTTATTCCCATTTTATCAATGTCTATACCACGTTCTTTATATGCTTTTTTTAAATCATCTTCTAATAAATATTTAAATGTTCCGTCTTTGTTCTTTTCTCCAAGTAAAGATAAAAACTTTTCAGTTTTCATTCTATAAGCTTCTGATTTTATTTTATGATTCGGTTTCTCTATTTTATATTTTACTCCGTCAAGTTCAAATTCACTTTTATTATCTTTAATTACTTCTTCAACTAAAGTTGATTCAATAATATCATTCATTTTACTTACTTCTTTGTCCACTAATTCTTCTCTGCTTACGTTTTTTTTTATTTTATCTGACATTATTCTTTCTCCTTACCTTCTTTTTTATATTTAAAATCAAAAATAGACACACTATGACCTACACTACTGGCATCAAGTAAATCTTTAAAATCCCTGTAGTTTTCATAGATAAGTTCTTTGATATTTTTTTTGAGTGAATGTGGGTCTTGGATTATTTCAAATCTTTTCATAGCCTTACCTACTAATTTTTTAGAGGATAGTTGGATAATATTATCTAATTCATCTTTAGATAGTATTATAAATTTTGATTTGTCTTCCATACTTTTCTCCTTACATTTTAATTATAGGGAGGAGAGTTATTCTCCTCCCTAGTATTTTACTAATTAATCTTTATCCTGAATAAGCATCTAAAGTTGTTTTATCAGTTGAAATCATAGCTTCTTCGCCTTCCATAGTTACTCCTCTGGTGACGTAATCATTTAACGGTATTCCAGCATCTAAAGATACTGGCGATAAACCAATAAACCTATAACCTATTAAGAAATCGCCAACTGCTTTAGTTGTTGTGCTATAGCAGTATACAGTTAAAACAACATCATCTAAGAACTCTCTAACATCAATTAAACCATATGTTGCCGCAACGCCTCTTAAAACTTCTTCTATAGTATATTCTTCAAGAATTCTTCCTAAAGTAATACTAGTAGTTACATCTTTAACACCTCTAGCTACAATTTCTTTATTACCAATTTCCTTAACATCATATCTATCTAAGCTAATATCAATACCTATGCTTTGTAGTCTATAAACATAATCTGAAGTCTGTAAATAAATACTACATTGTTCAGCAGGAATACTAAATGCATCAGTTGTATTAGATGTAAATGGGTCAGAACCACTAATATAAGTAGTAGCTGAATACCAAACTCTATAAACGTCCGCAACTGCACAACCATGTAATTCTAATGTTGAAGTACCTGTTGTATATTCATATTCTCCTGAAGCACTACCAGAATCCATTTCAGTTAAAGTACCTGAACTATATTTAGTTACCCTTATCATATAAGTACCACTGGCATCAGGATTTTCTACTGGTGCAGGATAATTAGCATAATCAGTACCAGAAGCACCGAATACTATACTTACGTCTCCTGTTTCTCCACTAACACATGTTTTTATCGCATTAATGAGATATTTATTATCATTTTGATAAATTAACTCGTCTTCTCCAACTAAACTAAATGTTCTTTCAACCATTGAATCTGGATCCCCAATATTAAGTCCCAGTCCACTAATTCTGAATTTAGGATACAAAACAGTACCTAAAAATGTAGCATCATCATCAGTTTTGTAGGCTGCAACATCAACAGCAGAAGTTTTAAAGTTAGTTAAAAGTACTGAAACAGAACTAACGGCTTGATTTGCTAATTGATTATAAAATTCAAGTGAACCGTATTCTAACTGGGTAAGACTTAAATCAACACTTGGAGATGTTTGTCTCCAACTGATAATACCTACAGTACCTACCTCCTCTAACTTTGTTCTGTTTAATGTGATTCCAGCAGACATATCTTGAACTCTATCAATTTCAGTTTTAACTTCGTCTCCGATATACGGAGATACGATTGGTCTGTAATAAGATGAATGTATCATATTTTTTCTCCTCCTTTGAGATTTTTTTATACTCTATTATATCCTTATAATAAAGTATTTATATCACTATGTTTATCTATTATATTTTCGCTTTTATATATTGTTTAAAATTCATGTTAAGCCAAGCTTGTGTATGTTCTATATAATTCATTGGTCTAATTGGATTCATGGGTTTTAATAAATGTCCTTTAGTAACTTGACCAAAACGGTTGCCATCTGCTCCTGCCATTGGATTACCATTACCATTAAAATACCCTATTACATTAGGAGGTATGTAGCCACCGTCATTAACTACTCTCCAATAGGGTGCTTTTGCTTGCATTTCGTCTATATTTCCAACAGAAAAAGTAGATGTAGTTCTTCCTATTTTAGCATCCAATGTAATACTGTCAGCTAAATTTCCTGTATGTGGCTGTCTTCTAACACTATTATTTATAGTATCTTTCATAAAATGAGTTACATCTAAACCAAGCTCGCCACATGCAACTTCCATTTCAACTGTTTTTCTATTTACTATTTTTGCAAAATCTTTAGGTAATGTACCTTCTAATTTTATTGTTACTCTTTTTCTTCCCATTTAACTGTTCCTAACAGAAATAGTAATTTTATGTCTAAATTTATCAAATGTTTCTGTACTTCCTCCAGAGAATTCTATTTTTCTATCTCCATCAAAAGCTAAAACTCTTATTCTTCCGTCTGCTGTTCTTGCTAATGTAGATGGATCCCCAGTAGCATGACTATGTATATAAAATACACAACCATCCTTTAACTTATCAACAATAAAATCAGCTAAATCTATTCTTTGTCCATCTGAAGTTGCAAAAACATCAACTGTTATTCCATAGTCTTTTACTAAAGTATCAGAACCTACTTCTTGTCTTTCAGGCATAGTATTATATAAGCTTACACAAACTACAGGAAGTGTTTTCTCATATGCTTGAGTAAAACCTTTAGTAACTGTTATCCCAGTCCAATTATCATTTATTTGAGTTTCCAAATAATATATAATTGAAAGCTCAATATTTCTGGATGTGCTAAAGTATGACATATTTCTTCCTCACTATTTCCTTTGTAAAACTACCTTTATGACGTTGTAAGGTCTATTAGTTATAATAGACTTACCACCAGTTCCTTCTTTAAAAACTTCATATTCTTCTTCATTAATCATTATTTTATTACAATTTTCAAACCAGTTTCTATATTTTTCTCTACATAAAAATTCTATAGCACCTTGTTCTTTTAATCCATAATTCTTCCAAACAAGAGAAGTAGCTGATAGTTGTTTCATATAACCTTTTACAAACACAGGATTTAGATTACTTGTAGTGTAATTGGCTTCATATGGGTCAAAATCAGCTCCTTCTGTTTTAGTACTAAAATATAGATAAGCTTTAGTTCTAAAGTTTTTATCTTCTATTAGATTATATATTTTCTGTATTTTTTTCATTGTTTACTATTCTTATATTTTCCCTGCTTGATTTAATATTACTACTATATCAAATAAGAAAACTTGTATTTTTTCTCCCCAAGCTTCGACAAAATCAACCCAATTGTCTGCTGAAGGTTTCCAGAAATGTAAAATTGCAACTATAATCTTAACTACTGTTTTAATAATACCGACTATTTCATTAACATTCTTTAATAAATAAGCTAGTATATTAGTAACAAAATCAAATATCGTAAATAATGCGTTTTTAAGTAACCCTAGTATTTTATTCATTTTTATTATCCTCCTCTAAAATTATAGTGTCTAATATTTCCTGCCTTATAGACATTAATTTAATTTCCGAATCTCTTAATATTTTCTTAAATGATTTACTTAGAATATGTGATTCTAAATTATTTAAGTTATTAACAACTTTTATTAAGTCATGTATAATATAGTTAAGTTCTTCGGCTTTTATTTTCATATTATTTGAAAAAATATTTAACTACAATCCATATTGAAATACTAGTAACTAATCCTGCAATACCGCCGTAAGCTATCATTTTTCCCTTCATATACCAATAATCAGTTTGTAAAGTCAATAACTGGTCTTGTAATTTTTCTTGGTTTTCTTTTATTGTTTTCAGTGCTTCGGTAACTCCACCCTGCCATTTTACAATCGAAGTCCAGAATTCTCTGTCATTATTCATTCATATACTCACTTTCGGCAGGGACAAGAACAGCTAAAAATATTGTATTTTCAGATAAAGCCCTAACTTTATGAATTTTATTAATTTCAACTGTAATATTTTTGCCTTCTTTAAGGAAGGTGCTATCTTCTCCGATTTTTACTTCTAATTTTCCTTCTAATACTATAAAGTATTCTATACTATTATCATGTTTATGTGGTTTAGTCCAATTTAAATCTGTTGCAGTGCATTTTAAAACCTGATATTTCTGATTACCACTATCATCTAAATGTTCTATTTTTAGTCCTTGCATATCAAAAAAACCATTAACTTTATTAGTAATTATATCATTTAATTCAAAAAGGATATTTACATTGGTTTCTTTTAGCTTTGTTTTGTTCATATTTGTTGCTTTAGGCATATTAAACCTCCTATTCATATAATTCAAACTCCGATTTAGTTAAACCAGTGTAATCACCCTTAGTTGCTTTAATTGTAACAGTATAACTACCTTCGCTATCTGTTTCTGCACTTTGCCATATATAAAAATATACATTGTTTGTTTGTTCTGTCATTGTGCCTGAAGTTACTTTAACTGCTAACGAAGGGTCTTCTATAGTGATTTTAACTGTATCCGGACTATCAACACTTATTACAGTAGTTATTTTTATTGCTGTTCCCAACCTATATTTTTTAGCCATCTTCTGAATCCTCCGTTTTTATTTGTTGTATAATTTGTTCTTCAACTTGAACATTGATAGGAATAATATATTCTTCAACTGTAATATTTTGAATTATATATTCACTTGAACCTATATTATCACAACCAATTTGACCTTTTATATTTATTCTTTGTTCTATATATTCATTTATTCTGTTTCTAAGTATCTTTATCATAAAAGAAACATATAAATCTGATTCTACAAACTCACCACTATCAGCTATAACAGGAAGTTGTGCTAAAATAGTTAAAATTTCATCTGCTGTTATTGTTTCTGTTTGTAAAACACCCATAAATATATTTAAAATAACTGTTGCAGAACCTACATCTGTAACACTTAATCTTAATATAAAATATAATAATTCACTTGAATATACAACATCAGATAAAGAAATCTTAGATAAAACATATAAATAATCATTTAAATTTCCTGAATCTGATAATGATATATTAAATAAGGTATATAAAACCTCATTCATTGATGCTGTTTCTGATATATTTAAACTATTTAAAATACCAATAACTTCCGAAGTATTAGATGTATCTTCTATTAATATATAAAATAATACTAAAACATCTTCAATCGCTAATATATTTTCTGATATTACTAATTTAACAATAATATTAATAATTTCAATAGCAGAACTAGAATCTTCAATTATTAATTTAGAAAGTAAACTTATTAAATCACTACCATAACTATAATCTGATAATGAATTTTGAACTAAAATAGATAATGAATCTAAAATAGAACCAACATCACTAACATTTAAATTAACTAATATATTGACTACATCTGAAGCAAGACTTATATCAGATTGAGATATACTAAATAAAATAGATAATATTTCAGATGATGTTATTTCATCTGAAATTAAAGTATTTATTAACCCTAATATTGTATCAATACCAACACCTGTATCGGACAATAATAAAGTGGCTACAATACTACTTACTTCATTTGATGTTATTGTTTCTGTTACTGTTAATTTTGATAATATTGTAATTAATTCTATAACAGAAGATGATTCAGATATATTTAAAGAAGCTAAAATATTTAGTATTTCAGCACCAACAATAGTATCTGTTATTAATATTGTAGAAAAAACAGATATAACACTAACAGCAGAACTAGAATCACTAACTGTTAATTTTGATAATACTTCTATAAATTCATTACTTGAGCTTAAATCAGTTAATACAATATTACTTAATATAGTTAAGGTATCTACTAATGTTCCTGTGTCTGTAATATTTAAATTTGTTAAAATTGTTATTAAATCAGTTAATGTTCCTGTATCTACTATACTTAAAGAACTTAAAATTGAAGCTATATCACTTCCTACTACTATATCTGTAAGTGGTAGTTGTGCTAATATACTTAATAATACTTGGTTTCTATCTACTATTCCATTTAAAGAGCCTATTACAATATCTTCTACATTTATTTGAGACAATAAAACAGATAAAATATCTATCCCGGAGCCAGTATCTAATATGGATTTAAGAGTAATTATTAATAATTTACCCCCTAATGTTACTGTTCCATAACTATTATTTCCATATTGCATATTTATTCAGACCTTTTTATTTTTTTTCTTCAATTACATCTTCAACTTTAACTGAAGTAGGAGATAATTGTTCTTTTATTTTTTTAATTTCTTCTTGAACATAACCTTCTAAAACATTTTTTTCTATTCCATTTTCAGCTATAAGATAACCATCCTCTTTAATTTCTTTATCATCATTATAAAACTTAACTTTGATATTAAGATTGCCTTGACTTCTTTTTACTTCTATTACTTTTCCAGTTATCATTTTATTACCTCTCCTATTTTGATGTTGCCGTTTAATTCCAAATTAACTAATATTTTTTCTTTTTCAATAATTATTGTTTGTAGATTATTTAGCTTTATTTCTAATTTTCTCTGTTCTCTAATAATATCAAACATTTCTGCTTTTAATTTAATTATATCCATTAGTATCCTACCTCTGTTAGATTAACTGTAGCAACCCAACGAATATTAGTGGCTGCTTTTCCTGTTATGTTTACACTTAAAGCCTCGTTTGTATCATCTGCACTTAAAGTAACTTCGGCAGCTGTAGTTATTCCGTCATAATCTTCAGTTACAGCAGACCAGTCAAGTGTGGTGTTATTTGCGGTATCTCTTCTGATTACACCTTTAATTGTCCAAGATGCTGTTGCGGCTGAATCTTCTGTGGTAGCTATAACATTTCCATCTACTCTCCACACTCTATCAGCAGGCAGAACTAATTTATTACTTGAACTATTATTTATATATATTACTTCTGGAGTTTCATCAGTCGTATCTGCTCTTAAAACTACTCTTGAGTATTGGGCATCGCCAAGTGAAGAAAATTGTATTGCTGCCTGTGCGATTTGTGCATATAAATATGAACTACTTTGAATCCCACAAGCAAAAGAGCTTGAACCTGCTGCTGTATTCCCATAACCAGCCGTAAATGAACGAGTGCCACTTGCGGTACAATTCGTTCCTAATGAAGTAGAATTAGCCCCGCTTGCTACGTTACCATTCCCCATAGCAACACAATAATTAGAAGTTGCATCGCTACCAGACCCTGCCGCAAAACACCCTGACCCCGTAGCACGGCAGTCTGTCCCAAATGCCGCAGAAGCATAACCACGAGAGTCCCAGTCAGTTGCACTTGTATGTCCTGCCCTAAACGCATAGTGGCTCTTATCAAAAAACATTCTTGCATCATGGTCGGCAGTTCCATCATCATCTAATGAAGGAGAACCAAATACAAAGTCATCAGTTGCATAAGTACCTGCACCACTTACATCTTGTCTTACTACTGCTGTGTCTAAAGTGAAAGCTCCTCCTCCACCTGCGGCTAAATCAGTAGCAATATCATCTACCATCTTTTTAGTTAATGACAATATCATTTTATAAGTTTTATCTGCTGTATTTTTTGTAGATGCCCCAGAACTTTCTTGATTTCTAGTTACTGTTAAAGTGTCAGTACTTAATGCTGTTACTCTTATTATCTCTACATTTGGATCATCTGCAGGATTTGGATATGTAGTACTATCATACCATACTAAATTATATTCTCCACTTGTCGGGTCTGGTAAATTAGCTCCATTTCCAGCTTTTAATACTATTGAAGTGGCAACATCATTATATCCTATTGATACTTCTACCATACAAAAATTCTTTGTTTGGTCTAAACTCATATCCATTTACTCCTTAATTACATTCTACATTTTCTCTATTAAAATTTTGTTATGTTTTGTTGATTTTTATCTGTTATATTTAAAATGGCTTTTAATTGTGATAACAATTCAGAAGAAGAAGCGGCTTCAGTTACTAATTTAGTAAATGTTCCTAAAATCTTCTCGTCAAATGTTCCTGTATCTTTAATTGTAGGTATCATACTCAAAATATTAATTATACTTGTAGCTGAACTAGTATCAGTAATAGATAAGTTAGTTAATATTTCTATTAAATCATTTCCAGAACCTGTATCTGTTATTGGAATACTAGATAATATATTTAAAGTATCTAATAAAGAACCACTATCTATAATATTTAAGTTAGTTGCAATAAAAATTATATCTGCTAAACTACCTGATTCTGAAACTAATAATTGACTAAATATTGATAATACTTCAGAAGAATTAATTGTTTCAGTTATTAATTTAGTGAATAATCCTAAAATCCTTTCTTCAAATACCCCTGTGTCTGTTATAGAAAGTGAACCTAGAACATTAATAACATCTACAGTAGAACTAGAATCTAAAATAGATAACTGTACTAAGAATCCAAGTAATTCACTACTAGTAATTGAATCTGTTATAGTTAATTTACTTAATATGCTTACTATATCTGATAAACTACCAGTATCCTCAATTGGTATTGCTGATAAAATGGTTATTACATCCGATAAAGTTCCACTATCAACTACATTTATATTTCCTAAAATTGTTAATACTTCAAAAACATTGCCTGTTTCTGAAATTAATTTAGTATATGTTCCTAATAGTAATTCTGTAAAATTACCTGAATCTGCTATTGTTAAATTACTAAGTACTGATATTATTTCAGAACCAATAACCGAATCAGATAAAACAAATGTATTTAAAACATCTATTACTGTAGAATTTGATATTGTATCTAATACTAATAAATTAGAAATAATATTTATTACTTCTACTAATATTCCTGTATCTTCTATATTTAAAGAAGCCAATAATGTTATTATATCAACGCCTACTCCTGTATCAGATATTAAGAAACTATTTATTATACTTAATGTTTCTGAAGCCGTAGAATTATCTTCTATAATCTTTGTAAATAATCCTAATATCTTTTCAGTTGAACTAGAAGTATCACTAATTAATATTTGTCCTAATATAGAAATTACATCTACTGTACTTCCTGTATCTGTTATAGATAAACTACTTAGAACTGATAATAAATCTGTACCTGTTGATGTTTCAGATAAGGCAAGTTGTGATAATATATTTAATGTTGAAGCCAATGAACCAGTTTCAGTTATATTTAAATTTGTTAAGATTGTTATTATTTCACTGCCAACAATAGTATCAGATATTAATAATAATCCCAAGACAATTAAATCATCTATGCTTGTTGAAGTTTCTTCAATTAATTTAGTGAATAATCCTAAGATTTTTTCTTCTGAACTTGAAGTATCTGATAACGATAGGCTCGCTAATATTGATGTTACATCTACATTTGAACCTGAATCCTCTAGTAATAAATTTGCTATTAAATTTAAAGTATCACTTGCCAAAGAAGTATCTGCTATTAACTTAGTAAACAAACCTAATATTTTTTCACTTGAAGAAGTAGTTTCAGATAACAATAAAGAAGCCAGTAATGTAATAGTACCAGCTCCTGTTATAGTATCACTTACTGTTCCTTCTTGTTGTAAAAAAGATACCACATTATTTGCAGAAGTATCTATTACTAGATTGCCTGAAGTGTCATATA
>Ga0222679_1000025_pt1 | contig 61734 bp, 78 predicted proteins | sample AntAcemetagen939_FD_179843 | JGI IMG/M metagenome (GOLD analysis project Ga0222679, IMG submission 179843) | Saline water microbial communities from Ace Lake, Antarctica - #939 | ecosystem: Environmental > Aquatic > Non-marine Saline and Alkaline > Saline | place: Antarctica: Ace Lake...
ATAGGATATTTTAGCGCTTCTTTCGTACTTTTATTTAAAAAACTAAAAAAAGCTAAGGGGATTATTCGAGTGCAATTAAGTTATGTAATCTATGGTACTTTTCTCGCATCTTTGTTTGGCGTCATATTTGGAATAATTCTACCTTTGTTTAATAGTTATAGATATTTTTGGCTTTCAGAAGGAGCAATAATTATTATGAGCATTTTGATAGCTTACGCTATTTTTAAGCATCATTTGATGAATATTAAGGTTATTGCCACGGAGATTTTTAGCGCCTTAATTGTGATAATCTCTTTAATAAATGTTTTGTTATCGCAATCACGTGAAGAATTCTTTTTAAAATTCGGATTGTTTATTGCGGTAATTATTTTTAGCGTTTTATTAATACGCGGGGTTTTGAAAGAAGTTAGAATTAGAGAGCAAATTGCAAAAATGGCGCGAAAGTTAAAAAAAGCGAATGTTGAATTACAAAAATTAGACAAAGCTAAATCAGAATTTATTTCCATTGCTTCTCATCAATTAAGGACTCCTGTTTCAGTAATCAAAGGAGTCTCTTCTATGATGATTGAAGGCGATTTAGATAACCTCCCAATAGAAAAGAAAAAGCGATTTATTAAAAGCTTATGGGAAAAGAGCTGTAAATTAGAAAATATTATTGATGATATTCTTAATGCTACGGAAATGTCTAATTCTAAATACAAAGTTAAAGAAGAAAAAGCTGAATTAATTAATTCAGAAGAATTAATCGAAAAAATTATTAATGATTTTCAGCCGATTACACAGAAAAGAAGGATAGATTTATTTTTAGAAAAATCTTCTAAAAAATTTCCAAAAATATATGGGCAAAGGCAATATCTTCAGGAAGCGATAAGTAATTTAATAGATAATGCCATCAAATACACTCCTTCTTTTGGAATGGATTCTGAAACAAGAAGTAAGCGGAATAAAAAAGGAATTATTTCTATATCCATTACAAAAAAGGAAAATAATGTTATTATATCAATAAAGGATAATGGCATTGGTATTCCCAAAGAAGAAATTCCTAATTTGTTCAAAAAATTCACAAGAGGCAGTAATGCCAGAGATATGTATACAGACGGTTCTGGGTTGGGGCTTTTTGTAGTTAAAGAAATTATTGAAGGTCATTATGGCAAAGTCTGGATTGAAAGCAAACTTGACAAGGGAACAACTTTTTTTGTGAGCTTGCCAGTATATTCTTTTAAAGAAATTAATATTAAGGAGCATATTATAAATGACTGAGAATTATAAGAGAGTATGATTATTTTTAATTTTTATTATTCATCTAAGCATGAGATCCAGTATATTGAATATGTACGTAATAAAATTTCTTGGTATCAAAAAATGGGGTATTATCCTAATTTACCAGAAGGTATTAATAGCCAAAGTTCTAAATCTCATATTATAAAAATTGTTAATGGCGACTATGAGGAGAATATAGAAAGTTACAAAAAAATTAGACAAAAAATAAAAAGGGAATTAAAAGAAAAAAATAAAGAGTTGAATAGTTTTTTTAATAATTTAGATTATTCTATCCCTAAAAAAATCTTTGTCTATTTTACTTTGTATGGGCCAGGTGGTTCATATTTGCCTCCAAAAAAAATAATTATCAGATTTAATAAAGGTTTTTTAGCTAAAAATTTATTAAGAAAAATTATTCATGAAACTATCCATCTTATTATTGAAAAACCAGTGATTCAGAAATATAATATTTCCCATCGGGAGAAAGAAAACATTGTAAATAGTTTTTTTAACTATCCAATATTAAAAAATATTTTTCCAGAATATAAATTTCCCGCCAATTATTCGTTTCCAACCGATAAAATTAAGTTAATTAAATTTAAAAAAATCCCTTCTTAGCTTTTTGCCAAGAAGGGATTGATAGAAGGATATCAATCTACACAGTCGCCATCACAGTCACCTTCGCAATCGCATTGAGTGTATTGTTCACCAAGACCGCGTGGTATCTGATTAGCTAAAATGTGTTTCCCATTGAGTCCTTCCATCCATTCAGCAAGTGCTTCCATCGTTATTCACCTCCTTTCTTTTTATATCAATCTTGCGATAATGAACAGTTGAAGGATTATGATATGCCCAATGAATTAGGCAACCTCCTCCGCACATTATCCAATGCGGACAATCAATACAGATTTCAGAGCGGAAACAGTTTGCTTTTTTTCTTATTTCGGAAAGAGCTTGTGAATTCCAAAATTGAATAAATTTTGTTTTTGACCGAAGGATTTCTTTTTCAATATGTTCTTTATCAATTTTAAAATCAAGGAGATGGTTGCAGAGTGCTATTGATCCATCAGTGCGAAAAATAATTCCATTTCCTCGCAGTAAATGACAACCAGAAATTATAGCTTGACCATGAAAGAGTTCTATCAATTCTTCATCAGAGAATATGCAATGCGGAATTGACAAAAGAAATTGAGGGTTAATTTGATTCTCTTTACATTTATAATACATGTCCATAACATGAGTTCTATATTTTTTTAAAGGGAGAAGGAAAGTGCCATCAATGTTATTTCTAGAAACAGCTGGTGTAGCTAAGTTAAAACTAGCGCGTTGTATATTATGAGATTTCATAAATTCAACGATTTCTTTTGTTCTATTTTCTGAATATTTACTAAGAACAAAATTTAGACTAAACTCAATATCAAAATTTTGAAGCCAGACAATTGCTTTAGTCATTTGATTAAAGCCATTCTTTGATTGTGTAAATTGTTTGTAAGTTTTATTAGACCAACCCTGTACAGACAAAACAAGTCTTTTAATTTCTAGCTCTTTAATTCTTTTAACATTTTCTAAATTGTTAAATTTTCTGCCGTTGGTGACTATTGATGTTTTGATATTTCTTTTCTTCAGCAATGACAAGATATTAAAAAAGTTGGGATGTAATGTGGGTTCTCCGCCGATAATAACACATTTTTTAATTTCTATAGTGTGTAAAAAATCAGCAATGGATTCTACATTTGTCATGCTTATTGTTTTAACGGCGGGGGGATTGTTATGTTGTTCATAACACCAATAACATTTGTTATTGCAAATGTCTGTAATTGCTAACCAAGCAGTTTTTGGAATATAAGTCGTGTTCATTACATCACCTCCTAATATTTGTTTGTTAAACAGCAATCTATTGAGATCATTATCTCAAATTCAATGTTTTTATTATAATACATTTATCTATTTAACGTCAAGCGTTCCGCGCAATGATTTTTACAAAAAAAGAAAATAATGTTATTATTCTTTTAAAGAAATTAATATTAAGGAGCATATTATAAATGACTGAGAATAAAAAAATACTTCTCGTTGAAGACGATCCTGATCAAATTCTTATTTATCAAAGCAAATTTGAGTTAGAGGGGTTCTTTTTAATTGTAGCCGATAATCTTGCAAGAACAATGGATTTTGCTTTGAATGACAAGCCGGATTTAATTTTGCTTGATTTGCTTTTGAGAAATGAAAATGGCCTTGATATTTTAGAAAAGCTTAAACAAAATTCTAAAACAAAGAAAATACCAGTAATTGTCTTTACTAATTTTGATACAGAGAAATCTCAAGATAGAGCGTTAAAATTAGGCGCCATTGATTATATTGTAAAAGCTAAAGTTACTCCAAGTGAAATTGTTGAAAAAGTAAGAAGAATAATAAAACAGAATAAAAGATAATATTATGAAAGCAATTACAAAAAGAAGTGATGATTATTCAAAATGGTATTCGGATGTAATCGCCGCCGCCAAACTAGCTGAGCATGCTTCAGTAAGAGGTTGTATGGTCATAAGGCCAAATGGTTATGCTATTTGGGAAAGAATTCAAAATATATTAGACAAAATGTTTAAAGAAAAAGGTGTGGAAAATGCCTATTTCCCGCTTCTTATTCCTGAAGAATTTCTTAAACGTGAATCTGAGCATGTTAAAGGTTTTTCTCCTGAGCTTGCTGTTGTCACTCATGCTGGAGGAAAAAAACTAAAAGATCCTTTAGTGATCAGACCAACTTCAGAAACGATTATTTATGAATCTTTTTCTAAATGGATACATTCTTATCGTGATTTGCCGATTGTTATCAACCAATGGGTAAATGTTATGCGTTGGGAAATGAGACCGCGTCTTTTTATTAGGACTAGTGAATTTCTCTGGCAAGAAGGTCATACGGCGCATGAAACCGCCGAAGAAGCTGAAAACTATGCGCTTATGATCCTTAATGATGTTTATAAAAAATTTGTTGAGAAATATTTGGCCATTCCAGTATATGCCGGGAAAAAATCAGAAGGAGAAAAATTTGCTGGAGCGCTTCATACTTATGGGATAGAAGCTCTGATGCAGGATGGCAAATCCCTTCAAGCTGGTACTTCTCATAATCTTTCTGATAATTTTGCTAAGCCATTTAATGTTGCTTTTCTTAATAAAAAAGGTAATAAACAATATGTATATCAAAGCAGTTGGGGCGTGAGCACAAGATTGATTGGCGGGCTTATTATGGCTCATAGCGATGATAAGGGATTAGTTCTTCCTCCAAAAATCGCCCCTATTCAAATTGTTATAATTCCAATTTGCAAAACAAAAAATGATTCAGTCGCAAAAGAAGCTGAGAAAATTAACATTATTCTTTCTAAATCACATACAGTAAAAATTGATACAAGATTAAATTTTCGGCCTGGAGAAAAGTTTTATGAATGGGAGAAAAGGGGTGTGCCGATAAGGATAGAAATTGGACCAAAAGATTTAAAAAATAATCAGTGCGTTATTGTAAGAAGAGACACAAGTGAAAAATCTGTTTGTAATCTTAATGAAATAGCAAAAACTGTAAAATCTGAATTAAGTTTAATGCAAAAAAATCTTTTTAATATAGCGCTTGAAAGAAGAGAGAAGACAAATAAAACCGCGAATACGTGGGAAGAATTTACAAAACTTATTAAAGAAGGCGGTTATGTTTTTGCGCATTGGTGTGGAGATATAAAATGTGAATCGCAGATAAAAGAAAAAACAAAATCAGTTAGTCGTTGTTTGCCATTTGAAGGATTGCAAGAAGATGGAGATCATTTTTGCATTCATTGCGGTAAAAAAACTGCTTCTAAAAAACGTTGGATTTTTGCTAAAGCATATTAATATGTTTGACTTTTCTAAAAAATTAGCTTTTGGCATGGACCTAAGTGATGCCTCTTTGAAGATTGTTCAATTCAAAGAGAGCGCTGGGAATTTTTTTATGTCGAATTTTATTAAATGTGATATTCCTTCTGGGATAGTTGAAGGTGGGGTTGTAGAAAAAGAAGACGAATTAGTTTCTATCTTTAAAAAAGCTTTTATAAAACCAAATGGACTTCCATTTAAAGGAAGAGAAGTTATTTGTAGTTTACCGGAAGAGAAGATTTTTATTAGAGTTATTCAACTTCCCAAAATGAAAAAAGAAGAATTGTCTAATGCTATTAAATGGGAAGCTGAAGCGCATATTCCATTAAGCATAGATGAAGTTTATTTAGGATGGCAGATTATTGACAATATAGAGAATCTTGATCATTTTGATATCTTAATTGCCGCTACTCCTAAGGAGATAATTGATAAATATTTAAGCTTTTTGAGAAAGGTTAATCTTATTCCAATAGCTTTTGAGCCAGAATCCTTATCTGTTGTTAGGAGTCTAATGAAAAAAGATGATTCAAATCCTACGATTATTGTTGACTTAGGAGCGACAGGGACTAATTTTGTTATTTTCTCAGCATCAGCTATTCGTTTTACATCGCATACTGATATCTCAGGTAATCTTTTCAATCAAGAAATTATGAAAGAAATGAAAGTATCCAAAGAAAAAGCAAATCAATTGAAAGTAAAGTTTGGATTAAACAATACAAAAGAAGGGGAGAAAGTTTATAAAGTAATTAATCCTATAATTGATGATTTAACTAAACAGATTAAAGACTATATAGGTTATTATCGCGAACACGATTCCCATATCCATAGCAAAAAGAAAGATATTTCTCAAATTATACTTTGTGGTGGGGACTCTCATTTATTAAAATTGCCAGAAGCTATAAATTCCAAACTAAATCTGCCTGTTAAATTAGGATGTCCTATGGTTAATGTTGTTAATAATAAAGAGAGTCAGTTAATGTCTAAAAAAGAATTACTTGCTTACGCAACATCAATTGGACTCGCCTTAAGACAGATTACATAAAATTTTAAATAATTATTATATGCCAGATCTTAATCTTTTGCCTTCAAGAGAAGTAAAGAAATTAGAGATAAGACGCTTCAGCGAATTATTAGGTTCTTTTGCTATTTGGATTTTGTTTTTTTTAATTATATTCTCATTATTTTTATCAAGTATTATTTTTTATCTATCAATTATTTTAAAATCACAGAATGAATTAATAGAAATAAGGGAGAATGATGAAAAAACACAATATCTTACAAAAATAGAAGATAAAACAAAAGAACTCAACAAGAGTCTTGTTAAAATTAATCTTAAGCAAAAAGAAATAATTCTTTGGGCGCCAATTATGGAAGAATTGTCTAAAATTACGCCATCCGGAGTTTATTTAACTAATCTCTCGTATCAGATCTCTCTTGATAAAATAAGTTTGAGAGGATCTGCTGAGACGCGTGAAAAGTTTCTTTATCTCCAAGACAAATTGGATAAAAGTACTTGTTTTAATGAAATAGAAGCGCCTTTGTCTAATTTGATTAAGCAAAATAACGTAGATTTTGTTTTCTATTTCAAACCAACAGCTTGTTTATTTGTTGAAGATAGTAATTAATTTATTAAAATGTTTCTTATTCAAAAAAAATTTTTAGCAACATTAATAATCTGCCTAATAATTATTGTTTTTTTTGTTTATTTAATTATTATCCCTTTAATTGATAAAATAAAGGAAAATTCTGAAGAATATTTATCTAATCAGGAAATTCTTAATAGATTAGATAAAAGAGAATATGTGTATAAAAAATTGCAAAAAAGTTATGATGAAAAAAACAGTGAATTATTAGTGACTGAAAAGATTTTAATCAGTGATGAAGAAACAGTTGGCTTTATTTTCACCTTAGAAAAACTTGCCGAGCAAACAAACAATATTTTTGAAATTAAGACAGTCAGTTCTTTTTCTCCTTCTGAAAAAAAAGAAGAAATACCGTTTCTTTCTTTGAAAATGTCTCTTTTGGGAGATTTTTCAAATATGCTTGCTTTTTTATCTCATTTGGAAAATAATCCTTATCCTCCTTATCGTTTAATAGAAATAAGTGGCGTGAATATTAAAAAATTAGCAGAAAAGGATTTAGTTAATTCGGAAGAATCTCTTTTATTAGGTAATTTAGAAACCGTTTTAGATATTAAAGTTTATACTCAATAAATTATGCAAAAAACATCATTCAAAAAAATACATAATTTTTTTAAAAAATATTATTTTTATATTTTAGGCATTATTTTTATTGCATTAATCTGTTTTAATTTCTTTATTTATTATCAATATATTTGTTTATTAACTGATATAGATACGAGTATTATTAATGATGAAGTAAAAATTGATCAAAAGACTCTTCAAGCTATTTTGGATGATATAAATATGAGAGAAGACAATTTACATAGAATTCAGGAAAATAAGTATTTTGATCCTTTTAATTAAATAATTGACTTTAGCTTATTTTCCTGTTATTTTATTAACTTAGGCGCCTGTATTAATGTCCCTGTAGCTCAATCGGATAGAGCAACTCCCTTCTAAGGAGTAGGTTGCACGTTCGAGTCGTGCCAGGGACACATGTTTGAAGGGTTCGCCCCAGCATTCGCGGGGCGCCCAGCGTATGCTGGGCGACTCCCTCCAGGCGCGCACGTCCCCGCCGAGCGGGATAAAATGGTGGCTATAGCTCAATTGGTAGAGCTCCAGATTGTGGTTCTGGCGGTTTGAGGGTTCAAATCCCTCTAGCCACCCCAGGATAAAAAATATCGCTAATTTTAGCGGTGTTTTTTGTTGACTTTTATAGAAAGGTTTGGCATTATTAAAGAAAATGTACCTTAAATCTTTTGCGATAATCATTTAGATATGGAGGTGTTAAGATGAGTTTCTACCAGATAAGTCGTAGAGAAATATTCCGTGTAATCTCAAGTTCTTTTCCTGATGCTGAAGCGCTACGGTATGAAGGAGTTGTTATGAAAGAGGATCTTCCATCGCATTTACTTTGGATGATCAAAGAAATGGAAGAATGGGATAAATTTTCTTTTAAGAAAGCAATTCAAGCAGGTCCTTGGATTGGTTGGATGTTTCGCGCAATGGAAGAATTAGGTTTTTTCACTCTTGATGATTCCAGAGAGTTTTTCAGAAAGGATGTAGATGAGAGATATGATATACCTCACTAACCAGTTCTACGGAAGGAGGAAAAGTATGTCAGATTTAAAGTGTTTAAAGAAGATTGGGGACGATTTTGTGGAAATAAGTCTTTTAGATTTAAGAAAAGGAGATCTATTCAAAACTAGCACTGGAGGAATGGAGCCTCAGAGTGCTGGAGGATTTTTCCCTGCTGTTTGGAAGGATCAAATCTGGGAAGTAACATCAGATCCGTTTTTTAACAAAGAGAAAGGATGGGGAATAGAAACAGAGAAGGTAAAATGAATAAACCCATCTTTATTGTTCTTGAGCGGCTAATTGTTTTTACAATCAGCCGCTTTTTATTTACAAAAAGATGGACAAATCTTAAAAATCAACGTAAGATTAAGGTATAAATTAGTAAAAATATATGAATACACAAAATTTAATCAAACAAATTGAAGAAAAAAGAGGTTCAAAAGTTATTACTTATGTAACTAGTGACAGAAAAGGACCAGTTAATGCAAGAATTGCTATGGATGTGATTCCAGTAATTAGCAATCATTTAAGAAAAATGGGCAAAACAGATAAGATTGATTTATTTTTATACAGCGTAGGCGGTGACACAATGGTTCCTTGGAGAATGGTTTCTATGATTCGCGAGTACTGTAAGGAATTTTCAGTTTTAATTCCTTACAAAGCGCATAGCGCTGCAACCATGATTTCCTTAGGTGCTGATGAAATTATAATGAGCGATCTTTCTGAACTTTCTCCAATTGATCCTTCTACTGCTAATGTTTTTAATCCCCAAGATCCTAATAATCCTCAAAATAAAATTCCTATTTCAGTGGAAGATGTTATGGCGTATTTTGATTTAGCTAAAAAGAAGTTTGGTATTAAGAATGATGAAGATTTGACTAAAATATTTAATAAATTTGTAGAATCTGATCCACAGATTCATCCTTTAGCTCTAGGAAATGTTAATAGAACCTATAATCTAATCCGTATTCTAGCTAAACGTCTTTTAAAGAGTCATCAAGAGCCAATTAATGAAGATGGGATAAATAAAATAGTAGATTATTTTACAGAAAAACTTTATTCTCATCAATATTATATTGGACGCAAAGAAGCTAAAGAAGATTTAGGATTAACAACTGTTAATTCAGCTGATTCTGATTTATCTGTTTTAATGACTCAGTTATATGAAGAATATAAGGAAGAAATGAAATCAGATATTATATGGAATCCAGAAACTGAACTTGGTGAAAACCAAACAACTAATACAAAAGAATATAAAATTGCTTTTGTTGAAAGCGAGCCAGGCGCAAATCACTTTGGTATAACTATAGAGTTTAAAAAAGGTCAGGTTCAAACAACCCAACAAACTCCACAAGGCCCAATCCAAATCCCACAGGAACGCGTGGTTTGGAAAGCAATCAGCCAAGGGTGGAAGTAGAAAATATGACTATCAATAAAAAAAAATATCAACAAGCTATATTATATTTTGGCTGGAAATTAGGTAAAGAAATTCACGGTAAGAAAAAATTGGCGAAACTCTTATATTATCTTGATTTTGATTATTATGAAAAATATCAAAAGTATTTTACTAAAGAGGTATATAAAAAATTACCAATGGGGCCATTTCCAATCTCATTAGAAAAGATAACAGTTGATATGAAGAAAAACAAAGAACTTGTCATTGATAAAATTGATGAATGGGATGGATATAATCCAACAGAAGTGTATAGAACATTAAAAAAACCAGATGTTTCAGTGTTTTCTACTGAAGAAAGAAAAATGTTAAATAGAATTATTAAAAAATATGGTCATTTGAATGGCAAGGAACTTGAAAATTTAACTCATATGGAAGCTCCATTTGTAGGTACGGAAGATAAGAAAGAAATTCCTTATGAATTATCTTTTTACAGAGGAACTGAATTTTAGTAACAGAGATTATGATTGATTTTATTTATCATTCGAAGTTTGAAAAAGAAATTACTGGTTTAGAACAAAGGTTTCGTAATATAAAAAAAGGATTAAAATCATTCCAGATGTTATGCGAAAAGCAATTCCATCCAACAAATCCTCAAAGCATTATTGCGCCAGCAAAACTTCATAGGATTACACAGAATGATATTTGGAGTTTATGGAAAATTGAACTTGTTATTCCAAAGTCAGGATTACGTCCTAGTCAATTTCCAAGGATATGGTTTTGTGTACAAGGAGCAAAAATAGGATTTTTATGCGCAGCAACGCATATAGATAATTATAAGGATGATCGCATAAATGATATTGCGTTAGAGCGATTAACAGATATTTTTTAAATAATTATAATTCAACACTCAAGGCTATGCCTATCCAGATTTTTCTATCTTAGGCAAGGCTTTTTTTATTCCAAAAACCTCTTTTTAGTGTTAAAATTAAAGAGAAATGAAGAAGATATATCGCAAAAATAAAATTTATTCTGAAGAAGAAATAAATAATATTGCGACTATTAATAAAATGATAACAGTTGATTGTTTGAAAGACGAAAATATGATTAGCATTGAAAAAGAAGGGGAAGATTGTTTGTTTGAACTTAGAAAAGCAGGAGAAGATAAATTTTTATTAACGTGGTCAGAATTTGAAAATTGAAATTATGATAAATAAAAAATAAACGATGCCAATTTTTAATGATATAGATTTAAAGAATTGGAAAGAGTCAGAGATTTGGACTGATAGTCTTTGGATTATTCCAGAAAGAGATAAATCAGGCAAACATAGTGGCTTTTATCACGGTAATTTTATTCCACAAATTCCTCGCCAATTAATTTTAAGGTATACCAAGAAGGATGATATTGTTTTTGATCCATTTGTAGGTAGTGGCACAACGGCCTATGAGGCCGAAAGTTTAAATAGAAATTTTATAGGAATAGATATTCAAGAAAATCTTATTAATCAAATTGATAAAAATCTTGATAGAAAAAATAATTTTGCTGAATTGTTTTTTGGTGATAGCGCTCAATCCTCTGTATTTGAAGAAATCAAAAATACTTTTAAAAAATATAATAGGCAAAACGTCCAACTTGCAATTTTACATCCACCTTATGCTAATATAATAAAATTTAGCAATTTCCCCGAAGATTTATCAAACACTAAATCGCTAAAAGAATTTTTAGAAAAATTTTCGCTTGTAGTTAAAAATACAGCTGATATTTTAGAAAAAGGACGTTATCTTGCAATTGTTATTGGTGATAAGTATGCATCTGGTCAATGGATGCCTTTAGGATTTTATTGTTTGAATGAAGCTCAAAAACTAGGACTAACTTTAAAAAGTATTATTATTAAAAATATGGAAGGCAATAGAGCTAAAAGAAATAAAGAATCTATTTGGAGATATAGAGCATTATCAAGCGATTATTACATTTTTAAACACGAATATTTATTAATTTTTAAAAAATAAAATTATGGCAAATAAAAATCCGTTCAAAGAAAAAACAACGAGCTACGAAGATTTTAAAACGATGAGTGATTTGAAATGGCATTGTACTAAATGCGAGTTAAAATCTGGACAAGCAAAAACTTGGCAAGTTTGGAGACAAAGTGGCATTCAATTAGATATAGATGAGAAAAGCAATTTTTATAAAGTTATTTTTTGCGAAAAGTGTAAGAATAAAACTGTTCATAGAAAATTAAAATCGTTGATAATTTTAGAAGAAACAAAAACAAGATCGGGATTGCCGCAAAAATTAGCTAAAAAAATAAAAGAAGTTTTAAAATTTGAAGAAGCGTTGTTTCTAAGAAAAATGATGCCGAGGGAGTTAGAAATAGATCATAAATTTCCGCAAGTGAGATGGGGTAAAAATGAAGATGAAAATAAGTCAGATATGTCAGAAAAAGAAATTAAAGATAAATTTATTCTCTTAACAAGAAGCAATAATCTTTTAAAGTCCAGATATTGTGAAAAATGTTATAAAACTAGCAGAAGAGGAAATTTTCCTGGCATTTATTTTTGGTTTAAAGGTGAAAAAGATTGGGATAGAAACATTGATAAGTATGACAAAAAAGGATGTGAAGGTTGTTTTTGGTTTAATCCTTATAAATGGAGGGAGGAGCTGAATAAAATCATTAAAAATAAGTAGTTAATAAAAGACTTGTATAAAGTTAATTTTTATGATAATATAAATATGAAGATAAATAGGTTTAAAATTAAAGAACTTATGGCTAAAAAGAAAATTGATAATTTTTCCGAACTTGCTCGTATGCTTGGCATTTCCAAAAATCAGCTTTCTAATATTTTATCAGAAAAATATAATCCAATAAAAAGTAATATTGTTGAATTAGCCAAATTTTTTAGTGTTGATATTGTGGATTTAATTCAAAAAGATAAAAAAGATAAATAAATGAATTATATTGGTTCTAAATTATCACTTCTTGAATTTTTAGAAAAATCAATAAACAAGGTAGTTGATAAAAACTGCAATATTTTTTGTGATTTATTTGCTGGAACTGGAATAGTTGGAAATTTTTTTAAGGAAAAAGGATATAAAATAATTGCAAATGATATTCAATATTATAGCTATATTTTAAATAGGCATTATATTGGCAATCATAAAGAATTAACTTTTTCAAAGCTTATAAAAGAAATTCCTGAATTAAAAGAAATAAAAATAAAAAATAGAAAAAGTTTTGTTTGTGATTATTTGATTAATTTAAAAGGAATAAAAGGATTTATTTATAAAAACTATTGTTTAGGTGGAACAAAAAATAAAAAAATTCAAAGACAATATTTTTCTGATAATAATGGAATGAAATGTGATACTATTCGTCAAAAAATTGAGGAATGGGAGAACAAAAAACTAATCAACAATAACGAATATTATTTCCTCATAGCAAGTTTGATTGAGTCAATTGATAAATATGCAAATACTGCTTCTATTTATGGTGCTTTTCTTAAAAAATTAAAAAAAAGTGCTTCAAATAATTTAATATTAAAACCAGCTAAACTTATAATAAATGATTTAAATCATAAAGTTTATAATAAAGATATAAATGTGCTAGTCAGAAAGATTAAGGGAGATATTTTATATTTAGATCCGCCTTATAATCATAGGCAATATGCTACGAATTATCATTTACTAGAAACCATTGCTAAATATGATAATCCTAAAGTTTATGGCAAAACAGGATTAAGAGAATATCAAAATCAAAAATCATTATATTGCTCACGTCCAGAAGTGAAGAAAATATTTGAAGATTTAATTCTTAATGCAAAAGTTAAATATATTTTCTTGAGTTATAATAATGAGGGGATAATGACATTAAGTGATATTAAAAAAATTATGAGTTTAAGAGGAAAATATGGATATTTTACTAAAAAATATCATAGATTCAGGGCGGATAAAGAAAGTAATAGAAATCATAAAGCAAATAAAACCATTGAATACTTGCATTATGTTGTTTGTGATTAAAAAATAAAATTATGAAGGCAAAAGAATTATTAAAACAAAAAGAAAATATTTAAGATAAATGGTTAAAATATGACAAAAGAAAAATATTATCCACCAGAATATAAAAAAGGGCAATTCCATTGTCCACATTGTGGCGTATTTTCTAAACAGTTTTGGGCACATATAAAAGCAAGACATATTTATGGCAACACCTTTATTGGTATTCATGTATCTGATTTTCAAGAAAACTTGGATGAAGAATGGACTATTTCGAAATGTGAGCATTGTGATGAAAAAATGATTTGGCTTGATGATAAAATTATATATCCTAAAAAGATAATAGTAGATTCTCCTAACGATGATTTATCTGGAGATATTAAAAAAGATTATTTGGAAGCGGCTAATATTTTTAGTGACTCCCCAAGAGCTTCAGCTGCTCTTTTAAGGTTAGCACTTCAAAAATTATGCAAACAACTTGGAGAAAAAGGAGATAATATAAACGAAGATATAAAAAATCTTGTCAAAAAAGGATTAAATCCTCAAATTCAAAAATCACTTGATATCTTGAGAATTACAGGGAATAATGCTGTTCATCCCGGGCAGATTAATGTTGAAGAAAAACCAGAATTGGTTTTAAGACTTTTTGGGTTGATAAATTTTATTGCTGAAAAAATGATTACTGAACTAAAAGAAATTGAAGAATTTTATGAAGAACTTCCTGATAGCACAAAAGAACAAGTCAAAAGAAGAGATAATCAAGAATAATCATGTATTCTTAATCAATTTGAAACCCTATGCCTTGAAATCCTGAAAATCTGAAAAGGCACGGCCTTGACTAATCAATCTCAGGCACGTGCCTTCCGCTTGCCAGCGTAAGGCAACGGCCTGGATTTCTTAGAAGGCATGTGTCTGTTCAGATTTCTTAGAAGGCAACCGCTTTTTATTTACAAAACATCTTTTATTATGTAGGATATAGGTATGAATGAATTTATAAATAAGTTTATTGAAGGTTTGGGGCCGTGGTTTTTTTCTCATGGCATAAAAATAATCCTAATTATTATCGGAGCTTATTTAATCCGTAAATTTGCTGGAGTTTTTATAGATAAAATTGTAAGAAAGGCAATTGTTTCAAACAATTTTTTAAGTAGCGAAGCAGAAAAGAAAAGAGAAGATACTCTAATTAAAGTTTTTGAAGGAGCTTTTAGAGTAATCATCTGGTTAGCGGCTGTTTTAATGATTATCTCCGAGCTTGGCATAAATATTGGTCCTTTATTAGCAGGCGCTGGAGTAGTTGGTTTAGCTGTTGGTTTTGGCGCTCAATATATTATTCGCGATTTTTTCACCGGTCTCTTTATTATTCTAGAAAATCAATACAGAGTTGGTGATATAGTTTGCATCGGAACTACCTGTGGGACGGTTGAAGATATTAATTTAAGAATGACTATTCTTCGAGATGTAGATGGAGCTGTTCATTATATTCCCAATGGAGAAATAAAAATTGCTTCTAATAAATCAAAATCATTTGCCAGAATTAATTTAAAACTAGGTATTTCATATAATGCAAATTTAGAACAGGTAATTAAAGTTATTAATAATGCAGGAAAAGAAATGGCTCAAGATCCAGAATGGAAGGATAAAATTAATCAAGCGCCTGAATTTATTAGAGTTGATGATTTTGCAGATTCATCAGTAGTCATTAAAATAGATGGTGAAACTAAGCCATCAGAACAATGGGCAGTTACTGGGGAATTAAGAAAACGTATTAAAATTGCTTTTGACAAAGAAGGTATTGAGATACCATTTCCGCAAGTTGTTGTTCATAATGCAAAGGATTAAATTGACATTAATAATGTAATCTGCTACTTTGATTTAAGCAGGGCATTTTTTTGCTCTGAAATAATAATATGCCGACAATTCAACAATTAGTTAAAAAACCAAGAAAAATTTTAAAAAAGAAACCAAAAGCGCCGGCCTTATGGCGTAGTTTTAATTTACTTAAGAATAAACCGGGCAGAAAACCATCTCCATTTAAGCGTGGAGTTTGCATAAAAGTTTATACAGTTACTCCTAAGAAACCTAACTCAGCTTTACGTAAAGTAGCCAGAGTTAGATTAACAAATGGTATGGAAGTAACTGCCTACATTCCAGGCGAAGGACATAATCTGCAAGAGCATTCAGTTGTTCTAATTAGAGGAGGCCGAGTTAGAGATTTGCCAGGAGTTCGTTATCATGTAGTTAGAGGAGTTTTAGATTCAGAAGGAGTTGATGGTCGTCAACAGAAAAGAAGTCGTTATGGAACAAAAAAAGTAAAAAAAGAAGGAGGAGGTAAAACAAAAGCTCCTGCCGAAGAAGCTCCTACCGAAGAAGCTCCAGCTGAATAAAAATTATTAATTTAGAAAATTATGCGTAGAAAAAGAAGTGTTAAAAGAACAATTAATCCAGACCCTAAATACGATAATATTTTAGTGGCTAAATTTATTAACCATTTAATGAAGGGTGGCAAGAAGTCAATTGCTCAAACCATCCTTTATAAGTCTTTTGATATTATAGAAAAGTCTATTAAAGATAAAGATCCTTTAGATGTTTTTGATCAAGCTATTAAAAATGTTTCTCCTTTTGTTGAAGTTAAATCAAGACGAATTGGGGGAGCTCATTATCAGGTTCCAAGAGAAGTTAGAGGTGAAAGAAAAATTACCTTAGCCATGAGATGGATTATTAATGCTTCTAGAAATAAAAAAGGAAAACCAATGAATCAAAAACTTGCTGAAGAATTACTTGAAGCTTATAAAAACGAAGGAACTGCTATTAAGAAAAAACAAGATATGCATAGAATGGCTGAAGCAAACAAGGCTTTTGCTCATTTTTCCTGGTAAGAATTATGTCAAGACAATATCAATTAAAAAATATAAGGAATATAGGAGTTATCGCTCATATTGATGCTGGGAAAACTACTATTACCGAAGGCATCTTGTATCTAACAGGAGTAACTCATAAAATTGGCGTAGTCCATGAAGGTGATACTCAAATGGACTGGATGGAACAGGAAAGAGAAAGAGGAATTACAATTACCTCAGCCGCGACAACCTGTTTTTGGACTCCAAAACATTATACTCCTGAAAACTCAGATAAAGAGTATCGTATCAATATCATTGACACTCCTGGTCACATTGATTTTACAGTTGAAGTTCAGCGTTCTTTAAGAGTGCTTGATGGTGCTGTTGTTGTTTTTGACGGAAAGATGGGAGTAGAACCGCAATCTGAAACTGTTTGGCGTCAATCTGATAAATTTAATGTTCCTCGTATTTGTTTTATTAATAAAATTAATCAAGTCGGAGGAGATTTTTATAAAAGTTTAGATTCAATAAAAGATCGCTTAAGTTCAGAAGTTTATCCTTTGCAAATACCTGTTGGTTTTGAAAAAGATGTAAAAGGCGTTGTTGATTTAGTAAAAATGAAAGCCTATACCTATAAAGACTTTTGTGATAAAGAATTAATAGAAGAAGATGTTCCAGATGATTTAAAAGAAAAAGCTGAAAAATATAGACAGGAGCTTCTTGAGAAGGTCGTAGAATCTGATGATCAATTAACTGAAAAATATCTTAATAATCAAGAAATTACTGAACAAGAATTTGTTGAAGCTATCAGAAAAAGTACTTTAAATGGAAACTTTTTTCCTGTTTTTTCTGGAGATGGTCGTGGCGTTATTATGGAAACATTATTAGACGCTGTTATTAATTATCTGCCAGCTCCTATTGATCTACCTTCAGTTAGCGGAATTGAACTTAAAACAAAAGAAGAAGTTACAAGAGAAACAACTGATGATGCTCCTTTTTCTTCTTTGGCTTTTAAAATAGCGACTGATCCTTATGTTGGTCATTTATGTTATTTTAGAAGTTATTCCGGAATTCTTGAAAGTGGTTCATACATTTTAAATACTTCAACTAATAAAAAGGAAAGAGTTGGTAGAATTGTTAGAATGCATGCAAACAAAAGAGAAGAAGTAAAAGAAGTCTATGCTGGCGATATTGCGGCCATTGTCGGGTTGAAAGGAACAACCACCGGCGATACCTTATGCGACCCTGAAAATCCTATTACTCTAGAAAATATTGAATTTCCAGAACCAGTTATTTCTATTGCTATTGAGCCAAAAACAAAAGCTGACCAAGAAAAGATGGGTTTGGCTTTAAAGAAATTAGCAGAAGAAGACCCTACTTTTAAAATAAAAGGAGATGCCGAAACTGGACAAACAATTATTTCAGGGATGGGAGAATTGCATTTAGAGGTTCTTGTTGATAGAATGTTTAGAGAGTTTAGCGTCGAAGCTAATGTTGGCAAACCACAAGTTGCCTACAGAGAAACAATTAAAAAGGATTCACAAGCTGAAGGTAAGTATATAAGACAAACAGGTGGACGTGGACAATATGGTCATGTTTGGCTTCGGATTGAACCGCAAGAACAAGGTAAGGGATTTGAATTTGTAAGCGAAATTAAAGGCGGTATTATTCCTCAGGAATATATTCCAGCTGTTGGCAAAGGAGTTAAGGAAGCTATGGAGAGAGGAGTTGTCGCTGGATATCCTTTAGTTGATATAAAAGTTGTCCTATATGACGGATCTTTCCATGATGTTGATTCTTCAGAGTCAGCCTTTAAAATTGCCGGTTCAATTGCTTTGCAAGAAGCTGTTAAACGAGCTGATCCTGTTTTACTAGAACCAATTATGAAATTACAGGTATCAACTCCTGAAGAATTCATGGGTGATGTTGTTGGCGATATTAATTCTAAACGTGGTAGAATTGAAAAGATGGAAGATAGAGGAGAGGGGAATAGTTTAATTAAGATAATTGATTCAGATATTCCTTTAGCAAATATGTTTGGCTACGCTACTCAATTAAGATCAATATCTCAAGGCAGAGCTAACTTCAGTATGGAATTTGATCATTACGAAGAAGTTCCTAAGAATGTAGCCGAAACTATTATTGGAGAGAAAAAATAATTTTAAATTAAAAATTAACTATTATGTGGAAAAAAATAAAGAGAATATTACAAAAAGAAGGAGGCAAATGTATCGTAGTAGAAAAAGACCAACCAACTTACATGGTTATGAAGATTGATGATTACGAAGAAACTTCTAAGAACAATATATCTTCTGAAATAGAGAAGGTGAATCGCGACATGGAAGAATTGAGCTCAAGAGAGAAAGAAAAAACTGAAGTAATTGAGCCTGATGATAGTCAAGAAGTTAAAGTAGAAGATTTGCCATTCTAATAGATTGTTGACAGATATGTTTTCTTTTGGTAAATTTAAGATACAAATTAAAATAAATTAAATTAAATAATAAGTTTCTGAAATTAGAAATAGAAATTGAAAATAATGTTTCAAATTTTATATTCTTATTTCATAATATTTTATGGCTGAAAAATTTGAAAGAACTAAGCCCCACCTTAATATAGGAACCATTGGTCATGTTGACCATGGAAAAACAACCTTAACGGCTGCTATTTTAAAGTGTCTAAGCGCCGCTGGCTTTACATCACAAGATAAAGGCGTTGATCAAATTGATAACGCGCCTGAAGAAAAAGCTCGTGGTTTAACCATTTCTGTTTCTCATGTTGAATATGAGACAGAAAAAAGACATTATGCTCACATTGATTGTCCTGGTCATGCTGACTACATTAAAAACATGATTACTGGAGCTGCTCAGATGGATGGAGCTATTTTAGTAGTTTCAGCGCCTGACGGTCCAATGCCTCAAACACGTGAACATATTCTTTTAGCTCGCCAAGTTGGCTTACCTGCTTTGGTTGTATTTTTAAATAAAACAGATCAAGTTGATGATTCTGAATTAATTGATTTAGTTGAACAGGAGATTAGAGAGCTTTTAAGTAAGTACGAATTTGAAGGAGATAAAATCCCAATTATTAGAGGTTCAGCTACCCAAGCAATAGAATGTGGATGTGGAAAAGCAGATTGTCCAAAATGTGGTCCTATTTTAGAATTAATGAAAGCAGTTGATGAAAATATTCCAGAACCTGTCCGAGCAGTTGATGAACCTTTCTTGATGCCTATTGAAGATGTTTTCTCAATAGAAGGTCGAGGAACTGTTTCAACCGGAAGAATTGAAAGAGGTATTGTTAAAATTAATGATGAAGTAGAAATAATTGGATTAAAAGACACTCAGAAAACAGTTGTTACTGGAATTGAGATGTTTAATAAGTCTCTTGACCAAGGAGAAGCTGGTGATAATGCAGGAATCCTTTTAAGAGGAGTTAAAAGAGAAGATATTGAAAGAGGGCAGATTTTAGCTAAACCGGGAAGCGTTACTCCTCATACAGAATTTGAAGGAGAAATCTATATCTTAAGTAAAGAAGAAGGCGGCAGACATACTCCTTTCTTTAAGGGATATAAACCTCAGTTCTTCATTAGAACAAGTGATGTTACAGGAGAAATAACCCTACCTGAAGGTACTGAAATGATTATGCCTGGAGATACAGTTAATTTGAAAGTTAAGCTTTTAGCACCAATTGCTTTAGAAGCAAAACAGAGATTTGCCATAAGAGAAGGTGGTAAGACAGTTGGCGCTGGTGTAGTTACAAAGATTATAAAATAGTTATTTAAATTATTAACAATAATGGCATCCAAAAAAGAAGAAGAGACTAAACAAAGAATTCGCATTAAAATTCAAGCTTACGATCATAAACTTATTGATCAATCAGTTAAGCAGATTATTGAAATAATAAAACGTTATAATGCAGATATTCGTGGCCCCGTTCCATTACCTACAGAAATTCATAAGTATACTGTCAACAGGGCTACTTTTGTTCATAAGAAATCTCGTGAACAGTATGAAATGAGAGTTCATAAAAGATTAATTGATATAGTTAATCCCGGTCCCAAAGTTATTGATGCTTTGACAGGCTTGAATTTACCTGCTGGCGTTGACATAGAAATAAAAATGACGTAGTGTATAGACATTGGGAATTAGTCATCTTTAGCCGGGGCTACCCCCGGTTTTTGATTGCTATATTAATTTTAAGAATTGTATGAAATTTATTTTAGGAAAAAAAATAGGAATGACGCAGATTTTTAATGATAATAATAATGTTACCCCAGTGACATTAGTTAAGGCTGGGCCTTGTTTTGTTATTCAGGTTAAAAACAAAGAAAAAGATGGATACGAGGCCGTTCAAATTGGATTTGAAGAGATTAAGGATAAGAAAACAAGCAAACCGCAAAAAGGACATTTTAAAAAACACAATTCAGAAAAAAATTATTACTATTTAAGAGAATTTCCTAATGGTAAATTAAAATCGGGCGATCAGATTGATGTTTCTTTGTTTAATAATGGAGAAATAGTAAATGTCAGTGGAATTTCAAAAGGAAAAGGATTTCAAGGAGTTGTTAAAAGACACGGATTTAAAGGATCCCCGGCAAGTCATGGAACAAAGCATACATTAAGAGCGCCTGGTTCAATTGGTTCTGCTTGGCCTCAAAGAGTTTTTAAAGGGAAGAGAATGGCTGGACGAATGGGAAGTGATAGAATTACTGTTAAAGGATTAGAAATCATAGATATAGATAAGGAAGATAATCTATTGGCGATTAAAGGCGCTGTTCCTGGAAAAAAAGGAACATTATTAGAAATAGTAGCAACAAAAGAGATAGAAGCAGTAAAAGAAGAAAAACAGGAAAAACTTGTTGCTGATTTAGAAAAAAAAGAAACAGAGGCATCTGCCGAGGGTAAAGGGAAAAATAAAGAGGATAAAGAATAATGAAACAAACAGTCTACAATCAAAAAGGAGAAGAAGTTGAAAAAATTGAATTACCAGCTAATATTTTTGGTTTGGAATTAAATAAAGATTTAGTTCATCAAGTAGTTGTTGCTCAAATGGCTAATGCGCGCAAGGTTATTGCTCATACAAAAGATAGAAGCGAAAGAAGAGGTGGTGGTCGCAAACCATGGAGACAAAAAGGAACTGGTCGAGCGCGTCATGGTTCAATTCGTTCTCCTATTTGGAGAGGTGGAGGAATTTCTTTTGGTCCTACTAAAGAAAGAGTTTTTACTAAGAAGATTAATAAGAAAATGAAGCAAAAAGCTCTTTTCATGGCTTTATCTTCTAAAGTTAGAGATGATGAAATGATTTTATTAGATAAATTAGAGATAAAAGAGACTAAAACTAAAGTAATGGTAGGTATTTTAAATAATTTGAAAAATAAGTTCAAAAAAGATTTAACTAAAAGTCTTTTAATTGTTTTGCCTAAAACAGATGTTGATGTTATTCGCGTCAATAATAATATTCCTAAAATAAAAATAATTAGAGCTGATAGTTTAAATGTATTAGATATTTTAAATTATAAGTATTTTTTAATGCTTCAAGATAGTATTGATGTGATTAAGAAAACATACGTAAAATAATTTTAATAACATGTCTTTATTCGATAAATTTAAAAAGAAAACAAAAAAAGAGGAAGTTAAGAAGGAAATTAAAAAAGAAGTAGAGAAAAAAGCCGAAAAAGAAGTAATTCCTGAAAGAAAACTTTCTAAAGCTGATATAAAGAAAACAGTTTCAGCTTATAACGTCATCAAGGAACCTTGTATTACTGAAAAAGCAAGTTTTTTAGCTGAACAGAATAAATATGTTTTTAGGGTATATCCAAATGTTAATAAGATTGAAATAAAGAAAGCAATTGAATCAATTTATAATACAAAAGTAGACAAGGTGCGAGTTATGCATGTTAGTCCTAAGAAAAGACGTCTTGGAAGACATGAAGGATGGAGAGGTGGATTAAAGCATGGTTCTAAAAAAGCTATTGTCACATTAAAGAAAGGTGAGAAAATAGAATTATTGCCTAGATAATTATGAAATACTATAAACCAACAACTCCTGGCAGAAGAGGAATGACTTCAGTAGATTATTCTGTTTTGACTAATAAAAATTCAGAAAAAAAATTAACTAAAAAATTAGTTAAAAAGGCTGGACGTGGTTATCGTGGTCAAATTACAACAAGACATAAAGGTGGCGGTCATAAAAGAAAATATCGCTTGATTGATTTCAAAAGATGCGATAAGATAGATATTCCTGCAATAGTTGCTTCTATTGAGTATGATCCTAATAGAAGTTGTTTTATTTCTCTCTTGAATTATAAGGATGGGGAGAAAAGATATATCTTAACTCCGGAAGGACTTAAGATAGGAAAAGAAGTTATTTGTCAGGAAAAAGCTCCTCAAAAAATTGGTAATCGCATGTATTTAAAGAATATTTTACCTGGAACGCAAATCTATAACATAGAATTTTTATCAGGAAAAGGTGGTCAAATGATTCGTTCGGCAGGTAGTTCTGCTCAAATAATGTCCACTGATTCTAGCTATGCGCAGATTAAGTTATCTTCTGGTGAGATAAGAATGGTTAAAGATAATTGTTTTGCAAGTTTAGGCCAATTAAGCAATTCAGAACATGGAATGGTTGTTATTGGAAAAGCAGGTAGAAGTCGCTGGATGGGAAAACGTCCAACAGTTCGTGGTTCAGCTATGAATGCTTGTGATCATCCTCATGGTGGAGGAGAAAATAGACAGTCAATTGGATTAAGAAAAGGCCCTAAAACTCCTTGGGGAAAATTAGCTTACGGAGTTAAAACAAGAAAGAAAAAGAAATATAGTAATAAGTTCATAATTGAACGAAGAAGTAAGAAAAAGAAAAAGAAATAATTATGTCTAGAAGTTTAAAAAAAGGTCCATATGTTGATGAAAAGCTATTAAAAAAAGTAGCTAAAATGAATTCCGGTGATAAAACGGCTATTAAGACATGGGCGCGTAATTGCACAATTACTCCTGAAATGGTTGGTTATACTTTTGGTGTTCATAATGGAAAAGATCATATTCCAGTATTTATTACTGAAGATATGGTTGGTCATAAATTAGGAGAATTTTCACTAACTAGAAAATTTGTTAAGCATGGAGGCAGGATGCAACGAGAACAAGAAGCATCAGTAAGGAAATAAGATTTATTATTATGTTATTTAAAGCCAAATTGAAGCATTTAAGAATATCTCCAAGAAAAGTCAGATTAGTTGCTGGTTTAATTAAAGGATTGCCAGTAAAACAAGCTGAAATTCAGTTAAAATTTTCAACCAAAAGATCAACTGAACCAATCTTAAAGCTTTTAAATTCAGCGGTGGCCAATGCTAAAGAAAATGGTGGCGCCTCAAAAGACAATCTTTTTGTAAGTAACGTAATAGTTGATATCGGACCAACGCTAAAAAGATGGAGAGCAAGAGCAATGGGTAGAGCTTCTTCTATTATGAAGAGGACTAGTCATATTACTTTAATACTGGAACATAAAGGAGAGATAAAATCTAAGAAAGCAAAGCAAAAAGAAAAAATTGAACCGATTAAAGAGATTAAAGAAGATAAAAAAGAACAAACATTATTAGAAGAAGTAGGCAAAAAAGTGGAAGATAAAAAAGATATTACTAAGAAAGATAAGAAAGATCTTCCTCAAAAGCCTTATTCAGCAACATCAAAGTCTAAAAAGAAATTCTTTAGTCGTCAAACATTCGGTAATGCTAAAAAAGTATTTAGAAGAAAAAGTTTTTAATTATATAAAATAACTATGGGAAGAAAAGTCCATCCATTTATATTCCGTCTAGGCTCTGTGACAAATTGGAAGTCGCGGTGGTTTAGTAAGAAGCAATACAGAGAGTTTTTAGAGCAAGATACAAAATTGCGGATCTTTATTATGGAGAAATTAAAGAAAGCTAGTGTTAATTTAATTGAAATAGAACGTTCAGCTAATTCTCTTAATATTATTATTAAAACAGCTCGTCCAGGATTAGTTATTGGAAGAGGTGGCGAAGGAATAGAGAAACTTAAAAATGAAATAAAGAGTCTTTTGCAAAAAAATAGTTCAATACCGCTTAATTACGAAATTCGCTTAGAAGTAGAAGAAGTTAAAGATCCTGATATTCAAGCGACTATTGTTGGTATGGAAATAGCAAGTCAAATAGAGAGACGTTTACCTTACAGAAGAGTAATCAAACAATCCTTGGATAAGATTATGCAGAATAAAAAAGCAAAAGGAGCTAAAATTATGATTAAGGGAAGATTAAATGGAGCTGAAATAGCAAGAAAAGAACATTTGAAAAAGGGAAAGATTCCCTTGCAAACTCTGCGTTCTGAAATTGACTATGCAAGTTCAACTGCATACACTACTTACGGAACAATTGGCATAAAAATTTGGATTTATAAAGGAGAGATCTTTAATTAATTTATCATGTTAACACCCAAAAAAGTAAAACATAGAAAATGGCAAAAAGGCAGAAGAAAAAACAAAGGAAAGGCAACTAGAGGATTTACTATTTCCTTTGGTTCATATGCCTTGAAAGCAATGGAAGCGACTTGGCTTTCTTCCAGACAAATTGAAGCTGCTAGAAGAGCGATGACTAGATATGTTCAGCGTGGAGGAAAAATCTGGATTAGAGTTTTTCCTGATAAGCCAATTACTAAAAAAGGAATAGAAGTCCCAATGGGAGGTGGAAAAGGTAGTGTTGATTCCTATGTTGTTCCTATTAAGCCTGGTAGAATAATTTTTGAAATGGATGGTGTTTCTGAAGAAATGGCTAAAGAAGCAATGAGAAAAGCTGGGCATAAGTTACCAATAAAAACTAAATTTATTATCCGATAAATCATTATGAAAGCAAAAGAATTACGTCAGAAAACTGAAAAAGAATTAAATGATCTATTGATTGAAAAAAGCCATAAACTTGGTAAGCTTAAATTTGATTTAGCTTCAAAAAAGCTTAAGAATATAATGCAAATAAAGGAATTACGCAGAGAGATTGCTAGGATAAAGACAATCTTAAAAGATTCTAATATAAAAAATTAATATGAAAGAAAAAAAAGAAGAAATTAAAAAAAAATCAAATTCCGATAAAAAAGGCCGTTTTTTAAAAGGCGTTGTTTTTAGTGATAAGATGGATAAAACAATAACTGTTTTAGTTGATAGGTATAAAAAACATCCTAAATACAAGAAGAGATATAAGGTTAGTAAAAAATACAAAGCACATGATAAAGATAATGAATATAAAAAGGGAGATAAAGTTATTATTCATGAATGTAGACCAATTAGCAAAGAAAAACAGTGGAAAGTAGTAGATAAAGTTAATTAATATGATTCAACCAGGAACAAAATTAAAAGTAGCTGATAATACTGGAGCAAAAATGATTCAGTGTTTTAAGATTTTGGGAGGAACACGTCGACGCTATGCTCAAATTGGAGATGTTGTTGTTGCTTCAGTGAAAATAGCTGAGCCAAGAAAAGTAGTAAAGAAAAAAGATGTTGTTAGGGCGGTCATTGTTCGTCAAAAGAAAGCTTTCCGCAGAAAAGATGGTTCATATATTCGTTTTGATGAAAATGCTGCAGTTATTGTTGAAGGAAAGAATCCTAAAGGCGGTCGTATTTTCGGTCCAGTGCCAAGAGAATTAAAAGAAAAAGGTTTTGATAAAATAGTATCATTAGCTCCTGAAGTTTTATAACATGAAAATAAAAAAAGATGACACAGTTTTAATAATAAGCGGCAAAGATAAAGGGAAAAAAGCAAAAGTCCTCGAGGTTTTTCCTCGTCAAAGAAAAATTTCAGTTGAAGGAGTTAATATAGTTAAAAAACATCGTAAGCCGAAAAGTGAAAAAGAAAAAGGACAAGTTATTGAAATTCCTAAGCCAATTAATGTTTCAAATGTTAAATTTGTATGTCCAAAATGCAGTAAATCAGTTAGGATTGGTTATAAAATAGTTGAAAAGAAGAAATATAGAATTTGCAAAAAATGCGAACAAGAAGTTTAATTTAAAATGAAAAATATAAAAGAAAAATATCAAAAAAAAGCAATTCCGGGGCTCAAAGAAAAATTCGGTTATAAAAATGATTTAGCGGCGCCCAGAATTATTAAAGTTGTAATCAATACTGGCTTTAATCCTGCTAATAAAGATGAAAAAACGCAAAAAGAAATTGCTACTGATTTAAGCGCAATTACTGGACAAAAAGCAGTTTCTTGTAGATCTAAAATATCTGAGGCTGGATTTAAAATAAGAAAAGGAATGATTGTCGGCTTAAAAACAACTTTAAGGGGTTCTAAGATGTACGATTTTTTAGATAGATTAGTAGGTATCGCTTTACCAAGATGTCGTGATTTTCGCGGTTTACCCGAAAAAAATATTGATAAAGAAGGCAATTTGAATATTGGTGTTAAAGAGCATATTGTTTTTCCTGAGATTTCAACCGAAAGCGCTAAAAATATTTTTGGATTTGAAATTTCTGTTACAACAACAGCTAAGACAAAAGAAGAGGGATTAGAACTATTTAAATTATTAGGATTTCCTATTAAGATTGACAAAAAAGAGAAATAGTATATTATTTTTTTATGGCTAAAAAATCTGTTATTGCTAGAGCAAATAAGAAACCAAAATTTTCCTCAAGAATAGTGAGGCGTTGTTTCAATTGCGGCAGAAAAAGAAGTTATTTAAGAAAATTCGGCTTATGTAGAATATGTTTTAGAGAATTAGCTAATAAAGGAGAAATTCCAGGAATAAAAAAATCTTCTTGGTAATATAAATAAGCATTAAATTATGACAGATCCAATTTCTGATATGTTAACTAGAATAAGAAATGCTCAAGCTGTTTTACATAAAACAGTTGTTATTCCTTTTTCTAAATTTAAATTTAGTCTTGCTGGGATTTTAGAGAAAGAAGGATTAATTGGCGAAATATCAACTCAGGGTAGAAAAACTAAAAAAGCTATAAAAATTGAATTAAAGTATGATAATAACAAGCCCGTTATTAGTAGTATTAGAAGAGTAAGTAAACAAGGACAAAGAATTTACATTAAAAAAGATGAATTAAGACCTATTAGACAAGGGTACGGAATCGTGATTATTTCTACATCTCAAGGATTAATGACCAATAATGAAGCTAATAAGAAAGGATTAGGAGGAGAATTAATTTGTGAAGTTTATTAATATGTCAAGAATAGGAAAAAAATCAATTAATATTCCCGATGGCGTTGAATTAAAGATTGAAAACGCAAAAATCACCGTTAAGGGACCTAAGGGTCAATCAGAACAAATAATATCTGATGATTTTGAATTAATTGAAGATAAAGAGAATAAAGAATTAATAATTAAACCAAAAAAAGAATTAAAAAGCAGTTCGGCTTTATGGGGTTTATTTAGAAGTTTAATTTCTAATATGGTCAAAGGAGTAACAGAGGGATTTGAAAAAAAACTAGAAATTAATGGTGTTAGTTACAGAGCGGCTGTTCAGAGTAATAATCTAGTTCTAAATCTAGGACTTTCTCATCCGATTGAAATAAAAGCGCCTGAAGGCATAATTTTTGAAGTAGATAAAAATATTATTACTGTTTTAGGAATAGATAAACAGTTAGTTGGACAAATGGCTGCTAAAATCAGAGAACAAAAAAAACCAGAGCCTTATAAAGGAAAAGGAATTCGATATATTGATGAAGTTATTAAGAGAAAAGCTGGTAAAAAAGCAGTAAGCACGGAATAATTTTATGTTAAAAAAACAAGAAAAACGTCAGCGAAGGCATATTCGCATTAAATCAAGAGTTAAGGGAACTGAAAAGTGTCCGCGACTTTCTGTTTTTCGAAGCAATAAATATATTTATGCTCAATTAATTGATGATTTTAATGGCAAAACTCTAGTTAGCTCAAATGATGTTAAGACTAGTAAAAAGGATAAATTAAATAAAACCGAAAAAGCAAAAGAAATAGGATCTTCACTTGCTAAAAAAGCATTAGCTCAGAAAATAGAAAAAATTATTTTTGATAGAGGGGGATATAAATATCATGGAAGAATTAAAGCCATTGCTGAAGGAGCTCGTCAAGGAGGATTGAAATTTTAATATTATGTATATAAGAAAACAACAAGAAAAAAGAGAATATGAACAGAAATTACTTGGCATTGCTCGTGTGGTGCGTGTTGTGGCTGGTGGTCGTCGCTTTAGATTTCGGGCAGTGGTTGTTATTGGTAATAAAAAGGGCAAGGTTGGCGTAGGAGTAAGTAAAGGACAAGATGTCAGTTTAGCTGTTGAGAAAGCCGTAACTAACGCTAAAAAGAATTTAATTGAAGTATCGCTAAAGAATGGTACTATTCCTCATACAACAGAAGCTAAATTTGGAACAGCAAAAATATTACTTAAGCCAGGAATGACAGGAAGAGGCATTGTCGCTGGAGGAGCTGTTCGTGTTATTTGTGATTTAGCTGGTATTGAGAATATTTCAGGAAAGATTTTAGGCAAAACAAAGAATAAATTAAATAATGCTCGTGCCACAATTAAAGCGTTAGAAAAATTAAAGAGTTAATATTTTATTATGCAGATACATCAGCTTAATCTATCATCAAAGAAAAAATCTCGCAAAAGAGTAGGCCGTGGCGGAAAAAAAGGAACCTATTCAGGACGCGGTATGAAAGGACAAAAATCACGTTCCGGAAAAGGTCCGCGGGCTGGTTTTGCTGGTGGAGATACAACTCTATTAAAGAGATTGCCTAAAAAAAGAGGTACTGTTGGCAAAGTTCCAATAAAACGTGGTTCAAAATTGGATCGATTAAGAATTAAGACAGTTATTTTAAATTTAAAAGATCTTAAAGATTTTAAAGATGGAGAAATCGTTTCTCCTAAAAGTTTGTTAAAAAAGAAATTAATTAGTAAAGTCAATAAAAAGATTCCAAAAGTTAAAATATTAGGCGAAGGAGAATTAAAAAAGAAATTAATATTTAAAGGAGTTAGAACATCAAAAAAAGTAGGTTAAATCAATATGAAATGGCTTAATAAAATTATTCAAATTTTTAAAATAAAGGATTTGCGAAAAAAGATATTTTTCGTTTTAATGATTTTAGTTATTTTTAGAATCGCCGCCAATATTCCAATTCCTGGCATAGATGTTGAACGATTAAAACAATTTTTTGAAAATAATCAGTTATTTGGATTGATGAATATTTTTACTGGTGGCGCTATGAGTAATCTGTCAATAATCATGCTTGGCTTAGGCCCCTTTATTACAGCAACAATTATTATGCAGCTTCTAACAATGATTTTTCCTAAATTAGAAGCTATTTATAAAGAGGAAGGAGAAGCTGGACGTCAGAAGTTTAATCAATACGGTCGTATCTTAGCAGTTCCAATGGCTATGTTGCAATCTTATGCTATGTTAACTCTTTTAAGTAGACAGAATATTATCTCTTTTGCTTCTACTTTTCAATGGATTACATCTATTATTGTTGCGACTGCTGGTGCTTTATTCTTAATGTGGCTTGGAGAATTAATATCTGAAAAAGGTATTGGAAATGGAGTTTCTTTATTAATTTTTGCTGGTATTGTTTCAAGTGTTCCTTTATCTATTAGAGAATTGGTAGTCACTTATGATCCCTCTAAAATACCGGCTTATATAGCTTTTTTCATGATTGCCCTGGTTATTATAGCTGGTGTTATTATTATAACTGAAGGTCGGCGTAATATTCCTGTTTCTTACGCTAAGCGTGTTCGTGGCAATAAAATGTATGGTGGCGTCTCTACTTATTTGCCGTTAAATGTTAATCCGGCTGGCGTTATTCCTATTATTTTTGCTTTATCAATTATGCTTTTTCCAGGAGTTATCGCTAATTTTTTAGGAGGCTCAAGTGTTGGTTGGTTAGCTAGTTTTGCTCAATTAGTCGGCCGTCTTTTTGAAAATCCATGGTTTTACGGTGTTGCTTATTTTCTCTTAGTTGTTTTATTCACATATTTTTATACAGCTGTTACTTTTAATCCTAAGAATGTATCTAGTAATTTACAGAAAATGGGAGGATTTGTTCCGGGTATTCGTCCAGGCAAATCAACTACTGATTTTCTTTATTTTATCCTTAACCGTGTTTTACTTTTTGGAGCTGTCTTTTTAGGAACGATTGCTGTTTTGCCTTCAATTGTTCAAGGCGCGACAGGTATAACCGCTTTTGGATTCGTTATTGGAGGAACGGCGTTATTAATTGTTGTTTCTGTTGTTTTAGAAACAATGCGTCAAGTTAACTCTCAATTAACAATGAGGGATTATGAAGGATTATAACCCTAAAATTATAATAATCATTGGACGCTCTGGTTGTGGCAAGGGCACTCAAGCAAAACTCTTAATTAAAGAGTTCGGTTTTAATTATTTAAGTAGCGGTGATTTACTTAGAAAAAAATCACAAGAAAATAATTTTTCAGGCATAAAATTAAAGCAAGTTATGAATAAAGGAGGACTGGTCCCAACTTCTATTATGTTTAGAGTTTGGGCAGAGAAAGTAGAAAAGATGAAAGATGAAATAGATAAAAAAGGCGTAATTATTGATGGCAGTCCAAGATCTCTAATTGAAACTGAATTAATGGATGGAGTTTTTGAGTGGTATCAATGGAATGATATTAAAATTATTTTATTGGATATTTCGGAGGAAGAAGCATTTGGCAGATTAACAAAAAGGAGGATTTGTAAAGATTGTGGTCGTTTAATTCCCTGGGTAGGAGATTTTAAGAATATTGAGAAATGTGATAAATGCGGAGGAGAATTAATATCAAGAGATGATGATAATTTAGAAGCGATTAAAGCTCGTTTGGATTTTTATAAAAAAGATGTTGAGCCAGCAGTTAGTTTTTATAAAGAACAAAATAGATTAATTAAAGTTGATGGTGATCAATCAATAGAAGGTGTTTATTCTGATATTAAAAAAGCAATAAAATAGTTTTATATGGTTTCTATTAAAACTCAAGAAGAAATTGAATTAATGCAAAAAAGCGGTCAGATTCTTGCTAAGATTATGAGAGAATTAAAAGCTAGAGTTGAGCCGGGAATGACTACTAAAGAACTAGATAAGCTTGCTGAAGAGCTTATTTTTAGCTATGGATCAAAACCAGCCTTTAAGGGCTATAATAATTTTCCAGCGTCTTTATGCACTTCAGTCAACGAACAAATTGTTCATGGAGTTCCATCTGATAGGAAATTAATAGAAGGTGATATTTTAAGTTTAGATTTAGGAGTTATTTATAACGGTTTTTGTTCTGATATGGCGGTAACTTTGCCAATCGGCTCAATTGATCCAGAGGTTAATCGTTTAATAAGAACAGTAAAAAAGTCTCTTAAAAGAGCTATTGCTAGAGTTAAACCTGGTAAAACAATTGGAGATATTGGCCATGCTATTCAGAATCATATTGAAAGCCAGGATTTTCAAGTAGTTAAAGAGCTTTGTGGGCATGGAATTGGAAAGTCTGTTCATGAAAAGCCTGATGTGCTTAATTTCGGTAGAAGACATAAGGGATTAAAACTAGAATCTGGAATGGTTTTAGCGATAGAACCAATGGCTGTGATAGGCAGGCCAGGAATAAAAAAAGGCCCCGATGGCTTTTGTTATCAAACAGCTGATAATAGTTTATCAGCCCATTTTGAGCATACCGTGGCCGTAACAGACAAGGGTCCAAGAATATTGACTAAATAATTACTTCTTTTCTTCAATTTCTTTATTAATATTTTCAATAAACTTATTTGTTTTTATAGGGCCGAGATCGCCCTTTTTTCTATCTCTGACAGCAACTGAATCTGCTTTTTCTTCTTTCTCTCCAACAATTAAAAGGTAAGGAATTTTTTGTAATTCGCCATTGCGTATTTTCTTTCCTAAAGTTTCATTATCATTATTTAATTCAGCTCTGATATTTTTTTCAAGAAGCTGTTTTTTTATTTTCTCTCCGTATTTATTGAACTTTTCGCTTACCGGAATAATTTGAGCTTGGATTGGGGATAGCCATACTGGGAAAGCTCCAGCAAAATGTTCAATTAGTAAAGCCATAAGGCGCTCGTAAGAACCCAAGATTGCTCGATGAATCATTACCGGAGGAACTGATTGTCCATTTTTATCAATATACGAAAGTTCGAAACGCTTAGGTGTAGCAAAATCAAGTTGAATAGTAGGGATTTGAATTTCTTTACCTGAAGTATCGTTAAACATAAAATCAAGCTTTGGTCCATAAAGAGCAGCTTCTCCTTCGCGTTTTTTAGCTTTAAGACCTGTTTCATCAGAAATTTCTTTAAGGATTTTTTCGCAAGTATCCCAATCTTTTTTATCTCCAATATATTTTTCTGGATGTTCATAATCTCTAACTGAAAGAGAAACCCAATGTTTATCCCATATACCTAATGGTTTATAGAAATCCTGTACGATTTTTACTAAATTTTTTATTTCTTCTTTTATTTGATCTATTCGGCAAAAAACATGACCATCTTCAATAGTTATTGAATAAACTCTATTCAAGCCACTTATTTCTCCAGGCTTTTCTGCTCTATACATTTTTTCTGATTCCATATAGCGAATAGGTAAATCGCGATAACTTCTTGGCTTGGAAGCATAAATTTGTGTTTGGTGAGGACATAATACAGGCCTTATTACCATTTTGTGTTTGCGTTCAGAAGAAACGCGAAAAAGCTCTTCGCTGAATTTTTTAGCATGGCCAGATAATTCATAAAGAGAGATTTTAGCTAGATGGGGAGTTAATACTTTTTCAAATCCATATTTTACGCAAATTTGCTCAATATGTTTTTTTAATTCATCAATAATAATTACACCTTTTGGAGTAAATAGGGGAAGTCCTGGTCCTACTAAGTCAGAAAAGCAAAATAAATCTAATTCTTTGCCTAATTTACGGTGATCTCTTTTTTGAGCTTCTTCTTGTTGTTTTAAATAAACTCTTAGTTCTTTCTTAGAATTAAAAGCTACTCCGTAAACTCTTTGAAGCATTTTATTTTTTTCATCGCCTTTCCAATAGGCTCCAGCTAATGAAGTTAGTTTGAAAGAGTCATATCCGAGTTCTTTAGTTGATTTAACGTGAGGTCCCTTACATAAATCAACATAATCTCCTAGAGTGTAAATAGTTATTTTCTCGCCAGAGGCAGATTTTTCTTTGATAAGTTCAAGTTTATAAGGCTGATTCTTGAATATTTTTTTTGCTTCTGCTTTTGATATTTGTTTTTTAACAAATTTTAAATCTTTCTTAATTAATTCTTTCATCTTTTTCTCAATTTTTGGTAAATCCTCAGGTGAGAAAGTCCCGCCTTTGCCCTTCGGGCTACGGCGAGGCAATGCAAAATCATAATAAAAGCCATTCTCAATAGATGGCCCAATAGCAAATTTAACCCCCTTAAATAATTCTTGAACTGCTAATGCCATAACATGAGCAGTTGAATGTCTAATTACTTCGATTTTATTCATAGTTTTATTCTAAAACTTTAACACTATCACAAAGTATTTTCAAGTTTCCATCTCTGTCGCTTAAGCGTCCACCGACCAATACAATTCTCTCTTCTTCCCATGAATCGGTTGTTTTTTCTAAGACATTTGGGAAAACAACAGCTTCAATGCGTCCTGTGATATCTTCTATCTCTACAAAGAGCATTGGTTGTCCAGTTCTAGTATTTATTTTTTTTATCTTATTAATAATTCCTCCTATTCTGATTTTCTGCCCAGCTTGATTTTTAGAAAGCGCGTTACATAAAGTAGCTTTTTTCATTAAATAATTTTTGTAATTATGTAAAGGATGCTCTGAAATGTATAGTCCAAGTAGTTCTTTTTCCCAACCAAGACGTTCTTTCTTGTTAGCAGATACTACTTCTGGAAGACTAAATGAAGGAGTCGCTACTAATGATTCGCTTCCAAACAAGCTTATTTGTCCGTTTTGTTTTGCTTTTTGCGTTTCTCTCGCTATGCTGAGTATTTGTTCCAAAGCTCCTAAAAGCTGATTTCTTTCGCCGAAATCATCAAGGGCTCCGCATTTAATTAAACTTTCTAATGATTTTTTATTTAAATCCTTTGATTCTACTCTTTCAATAAAATCAGATATTGATTTAAACTCTCCATTTTTAATTCTTTCTGCAACAATACTTTGAACGACATTTTGACCTACATTTTTAATTGCTCTTAATCCAAAACCAATAATTTTTTCTCCAACTTTTGTAAAATTATGAAGACTTTTATTTATATTAGGAGGTAAAACTTGAATATCCATTTTTTTACAGTCGTCAATAAGAAAAGCAATTCTTTCAATATCATTTTGTTCAGAAGTTATTAAAGCGGCCATAAATTCAGTAGGATGATGCGCTTTTAAATAAGCTGTTTGATAGCCGATTAAAGCGTAGCAAGTGGAATGACTCTTGTTAAAACCGTACTGAGCAAAAGGCTCTATTGTTTGCCAAATTCTCTTAGCTATCTGAGAATCAATTTCATTATTGATCATTCCTTCAATCATTTTTTCTTTTTGTTCATCTAATAGTTTCTTGATTTTCTTACCAACCGCTTTTCTAAGAACATCGGCTTCGGATAAACTGAAACCTGCTAAATCACGAGCGATACGCATTAATTGTTCTTGATAGACCATAACGCCATAAGTATTTTCTAGAATTGGCTTAAGTTTTGGATGAAGATATTTTACTTCTTTTAAGCCATGTTTGCGGGCAATAAATTCAGGAATAAATTCCATTGGACCTGGACGATAGAGGGCAACCATAGCGATAATATCTTCAAATTGAGTTGGCTTTAATTCTTTTAAGTTTCTCTTCATCCCTCCCGATTCCAATTGGAACACTCCGGTGGTATTAGTTTGCTGAAACAATTTAAATGTTTTTTTATCGTCTAATAATAGTTTTGACAGGTTAATTTCTTTTCCAGTTAATTCTTTAATTTGATTAAGTGTATTTTGAATTACGGTTAATGTTTTTAATCCTAGAAAATCCATTTTTAAAAGTCCAAGGTCTTCAACAGCGTGCATTTCATATTGTGTAACGATAGATTGATCTCCTTGAGCAGGACGTTGACAGGGGACTAAATCATAGAGAGGATCTTTTGTAATAACAACTCCGCAAGCATGTGTAGAAGCATGTCTGATGACTCCCTCTAATTTCATAGCCATATCAATTAAGCTTTTTGTATCCTTGTCTGATTCATAACTTTGATGGAGTTCTGGCGATTCATGAATAGCTTTTTCAAGGTTTGAACCCATGGGAATCATTTTAGCTATTTGATCGCAAAAGCTATATGGATAATCAAGAACTCTTCCCACATCGCGCACAGCTGCTCGCGCTGCCATTGTTCCGAATGTAATAATTTGAGCAACGTGATCTTCACCATATTTCTTAGAAACATATTCAATAACTTCATCACGTCTTGCATCTGCAAAGTCAAGGTCGATGTCTGGCATTGATATTCTTTCGGGGTTTAAAAAACGCTCAAAAAGTAGATCGTATTTTAGTGGATCAACATCAGTTATTCCTAAAAGATAAGCAATTATTGAGCCAGCGGCGCTTCCTCTGCCTGGTCCGCAAACAATATCTTTTGATTTTGCCCAATTAATAAAATCTTGAACAATTAAAAAGTAAGAAGCATATCCTGTTTCTTTAATTACGCCTAATTCGTAATTAAGGCGTTCAGTTATTTCTTTATTGATATCAGAATAGCGTTTTTTTAATCCTTTCTTGCATGAATTTTTTAAAAAATCATCAGGAGTTTGCCCTTTTGGAACTTCAAAATATGGGAGCTGATATTTGCCTAATTCAAATTCAAAATTACATTTTTCTACAATTTTTTGGGTATTTTCAATAGCCTCGGGAGTATCTTTGAAATCTTTAATCATTTGTTTAATCGGCCTTAATGAGAAATCATCAATTTTCATAGTTAATCTGTTTTGGTCACTGATTCTTTTATCGGTTTGAACGCTCATTAGAACATCTTGAGCTTCGGCATCTTCTTCTTTTACATAATGAGTATCATTAGTTGCCACTAAAGGAATATTATGTTTTTTGCTAATTTTAATGAGTGCTTCATTAGCTATCTTTTGTTCTGGAAATCCTGGATGATGCTGTATCTCAAGGTAGAAATCATCTTTGTCAAATATTTCCCTGTATTCAAGAGCCAATTTTTCGGCTTTTTCTAAATTGTTGGAAATAACTGCTTGTGGAATTTCTCCAGCTAAGCAAGCAGACATCCCGATTAATCCTTCGGAATATTCTCTAAGTAAGTCTTTGTCAATTCTTGGTTTGTAATAAAAACCTTCTAAATGCGCTTTAGTAACAAGCTTAACTAAATTCCTATATCCAACCTTATTTTTAATCAAAAGAACTAAATGATTACTTTTAGCATCAATGTTTGGTCTCTTTTGGTGCATGCCATTAGGAGCTAAATATATTTCACATCCCAAGATAGGGCGGATTCCTCTTTTCTTCGCTTTTTGAAAAAATTCAACTAAGCCATGCATGGAGCCATGATCAGTTAAGGCGATTGATGGCATTTTTAATTCCTGACAAGCGTCAAGAAGCTGGTCTATTTTAGCTAGTCCATCCAAAAGAGAGTAATGAGAATGGACATGGAGGTGTGTAAATTTCATAAGATGTTTTTAGTATATCACTTTTATTCTTAATATCAAATTTATAATTAAAAAAACTCGCTGTGAGGCGAGTAGATAAGATTATATTATATAAATATAATTATTTTATTTTTTCTCTAGCGATTTTATTGAATTCTTTTTGGAAAAATACTTTTATTTTTTCAGTTAAATTTTTTGGTTTTTGTAAAAGTAGCGGAGTAATTGAGTCCAAGTTATTAACAAGTTTATTAATTTTAGATAAAAGCAATATTAGCTCAATGCTAACACCGAATTTTTTTTCAACCAATTTAGTTAATTTTCGCAGATTATATTTTGGTTTATTCTTGAAATAAAAATAAAGATCATAAATATCTTTTACTTCATTCCTTTGGTAAGTTGATAAAATTTTATTAACCATAATATCAGTTAATGAATCAACCCTTACAAAATACTGTTTTAGCGTTTTTCTAGTTTCTATTCTGGTAAACGGAAAATATACAAGTTCCAATTTTGCGGTTGTTGATTTTCTAACTATAAGATATTGTCGGCGATTATAACTTAAGGTCATAGTAATTTTTTGGCAATTTAAAGCTTTTTTTAGGCGATTTATAAAAGACAAATATTCATCATTAGCAAAAAGATTATCTGAAAAAAAATCTAGATCAACTGATTTTCTGTGTTTTAAATATTTAAATGCCAAAAGAGTGCCGCCTGTCCAATAAAAATTACGGGCAAAACTATCTTTTCCCCAAAAAGAAAGAATATCAATTTGCAGTTTATTTAATTTTATTTTAGGCATCTTGATCAAAGTAGTTAGTAAAAAGTTCTTTAAGAGAATTATTAATATTTAATCGTTGAAGGAATTTTTTTAAATCCTTTTTTTTAATTCCATCCAAATCGCCAAAATTAAGTTTACGGCTTAAAAACCATATCATAAAATCTGGATTATTAAAATCAGTATTTTTCATATCATAATCCCAAAAAATTCCTTTATTTTTATTAATTGTAGAAGTTTTCATGTATAATTATTATATCAATAATTGGTCATAAAGTCAAAATTGATCAAGCATTTTTCTTGAATCAAATCAATTTAAACCTTATACTATATATATGGGAAAACAAGAAGCTAATAAAAGAATAAAGCAGTTAAGAAAAGTTATTAATCAGCATAATTACTTATATCATGTTCTTGATAATCCTGATCTTAGCGATGCGGCTTTTGATTCTTTGAAACATGAATTATATAAATTAGAACAAGAATATCCTGATTTAATTACTTCGGACTCTCCAACACAGCGAGTTAGTGGCAAGGCCTTAGATAAATTTGAAAAAGTAAAGCATAAAAAAAGAATGCTTTCGCTGGAAGATATTTTTTATGTCGAAGAATTTGAAGATTGGCAAGAACGAATTCAAAAACTTGTTCCTAGTGTTAAATTAGATTATTTTGCTGAATTGAAAATAGATGGTTTTGCCGTTTCTTTGATTTATAAGAATGGGATTTTTATAAAAGGGGCAACAAGAGGTGATGGAAAAGTAGGAGAAAATGTTACTCAGAATTTAAAAACAATTACTTCTATCCCATTGAAATTAGAAATTAGAGGAAAGCTTTCCAGTATTATTAAAAGTAAAATTGAGAAAAAAATTAAGAAAGGTCAAATAGAAATTAGAGGAGAAGTCTATATGTCTAAAAGCGCTTTTGAAGAAGCGAATAAGGAAAGAAAAAGACAAAAACTTTCTCTCTATGCTAATCCTCGCAATACGGCGGCTGGTTCTATTCGCCAGCTTAATCCTGAGATTGCCGCTTCGCGTAAGTTAAATTTTTTAGCTTATGATGTTGTTACAGATTTAGGACAAAAAACACATCAGCAAGAACATGAAATAGCTAAGGCTTTGGGATTTAAAACTGGACAAGAAAGTTATTGCAAGAATATTGATAAAGCAGTTAATTTCTGGAATAAAGTTAAGAAAATCAGAAATAGATTGCCTTATCAGATTGATGGAGTAGTTATTAGTGTTAACAATAGCCAAATTTTTAATAAATTAGGCATTGTTGGTAAAGCGCCAAGAGGCGCCATTGCCTTTAAATTTCCAGCTAAAGAGGCAACAACTATAGTTGAAAATATTGTTATTCAAATTGGCAGAACTGGAGCTTTGACTCCAGTAGCTCATTTAAAACCCGTTCGTTTAGATGGAATTTTAATCACAAAAGCTACTTTACATAATGAAGATGAAATTAAGCGACTTGATATAAGAATAAACGATACAGTTATTGTTCAACGCGCTGGAGATGTTATTCCAGACATTGTTAGGGCTATTAAGAAATTAAGGACTGGGAAAGAAAAGAAATTTCAAATGCCAAAGCAATGTCCTGTTTGTAAAAGTAAAGTTATTAGGCCTAAAGGAGAAGCGATTCACCGTTGTCTTAATAAAAATTGTAATTTAATCCAAAAACAACAAATAATTCATTTTGTTTCTAAAAAAGGTTTTGAAATTGATGGCCTGGGTCCTAAAATTATTAAGCAGCTTATAAAAGAAGGGTTGATTGTGAAGGCGGCTGATCTTTTTTCATTAACTCAAGGAGATTTAATTCCTTTAGAACGTTTTGATCAAAAATCAGCTAATAATTTAATTGAAGCTATAGAGAAAAGCAAAAAAATTTCCTTTTCTAAATTTATTTTCGCTTTAGGGATTCGTCATACAGGAGAAGAGACTTCAATTTCTTTAGCCCAATATTTTGGAAGCCTAGATAAATTAAAAAAAGCAAATATAGAAGAATTTTCAAAGATTGAAGATGTTGGCGAAGTAGTTGCCAAAAGCATTTTTAATTGGTTTAATAGTAAAGACAATATTAAATTTCTTAATTTATTAATAAATTCTGGTGTAGAAATAAAAAGGCTAAAGTTGACTAAAAAAAAATTAGCAGGAAAAACATTTGTTTTAACAGGTGAATTGGATAAATTTACAAGAGATGAAGCAAAAACAAGAATTAGAGAATTAGGTGGCAGTATCTCAAGTTCTGTTTCTGTTCAGACGAGTTTTGTAGTAATTGGTAAAAATCCAGGATCTAAATATAATAAAGCAAAAAAAATAGGCGTTAAAATTATCAATGAAAAAGAATTTTTAAGAATAATAGAGTAATTAATTTATTATTTATTATGAACATAGATCATATAGCAAAATTAGCTCGACTTGGATTGTCTGACAAAGAAAAAGGAAAACTTGAAAAAGAGCTTCCTAGTATTTTAAAATTTGTTGATAAGCTAAATGAGGTAAAAACAGATAAAATAGATCCAACTGCTCAAGTAACTGGTTTGGAAAATATTGTTCGTAAAGACAAAGGTAGGGCAAAAAGCCAACAAGAAACAGAAAAATTATTAAAACTGGCTCCTAAAACTAAAGATAGACAGGTTAAAGTAAAAGCAATATTATAGTTATGGAATTAAATAAATTAACAATAAAACAAGCTCACCAAGGTTTGAAAAATAAAGATTTTTCAGCGATTGAATTAACTGAAAATGTTTTAAATAAAATTAAAAAACAAAATAACTCAATTCATGCTTATTTAACGATAACTGAAGAATTAGCCTTAAGCCAAGCTAAAAAAGTAGATAAGAAAATCCAAAACAAAGAAGAAATCGGGCCTTTAGCTGGGATTCCTTTAGCCGTTAAAGATCTTATTCTAGTTGAAGGGATTAAAACTACAGCTGGCTCAAAAATATTGGAAAATTATATTGCCCCTTATGATGCAACGGTAATCAAAAAACTTAAAAAAGCTGGAGCGATTATTGTTGGAAAAACTAATCTTGATGAATTTGGTATGGGTTCTTCTACAGAAAATTCTGCATTTGGTCCGACTAAAAATCCTCATAATTTAGAAAGAGTGCCTGGTGGCTCTTCTGGTGGCTCAGCCGCTGCTGTGGCCGACAATCAATGTATTTATGCATTAGGTTCTGATACTGGTAGTTCAGTCCGTTTACCAGCTTCTTTTTGCGGAGTAGTTGGGTTTAAACCAACTTATGGTCGTGTTTCTCGTTATGGATTAATCGCTTTTGCTTCTTCTCTGGATCAAATTGGACCAATAGCTAAGACAGCCGAAGATATTGAGATAATTTTCGATGTAATCAAGGGTAAAGATGAGTTTGATTCAACTAGTTTAAATCCAAAAACAGATATTAAAAAAGAGAAAATAGAAATCAAGGATTTAAAAATTGGCGTGCCTAAAGAATATTTTGTTGAAGGAATCGATCCTCAAGTGGAAAAAATAGTTAGAAAAGCTATTTCAAATTATGAAAAAGCTGGAGCTAAAATAACTGAAGTAAGCTTGCCACATACTGAGTATGCTTTATCTTGCTACTATATTATTATGCCAGCCGAAGCAAGTTCTAATCTTGCTCGTTATGATGGAATTAAATATGGTCTTTCTATTGATGATAATAATCTTTTAGAAGGTTATTTAAAAACTAGACGACAAGGTTTTGGAGATGAAGTTAGGCGTAGAATTATGCTTGGGACCTATGTTCTATCAGCTGGATATTATGATGCTTATTATCTCAAAGCTCAAAAAGTAAGAACTTTGATTAAAAAAGATTTTGATAAGGTTTTTGAAAAAGTTGATGTTTTAATGACGCCAGTTTCTCCAGCAACCGCTTTCAAACTTGGAGAAAAGATAAATGATCCAGTTTCAATGTATTTGTCTGATATTTATATGGTGGCAATTAATTTAGCTGGTTTACCTGCTATTTCTATCCCATGTGGAGAGATTGATAAGTTGCCAGTTGGTTTGCAGGTTATAGGGAATCAATTTGATGATGAAAAAATAATTCAAATAGCTCAAAAATATAATTATGGAAGAAAATCTATTAAAAATTTATAACAATTTTTTAGCAATCAATTGGCAGGAAATTATTTTCCCTTTAAAGATTATTTCTGTAATTCTTTCTATTTTTTTAATATTTATTATTGTCATCATCCTTCTTAAAATTAGAAAAAATATTAAGGAAAACTTATTGACAGTTGCTAAAAGTGTAACGGCGCCCGATTTACCCAAAAAAGAATTAGATAAAAAATGGAGTTCAATAATGGATAAATTAGAAAAAAATAATGAGAGTGATTATAAGTTGGCTCTTATTGAAGCAGATAATCTTTTTGATGATTTGCTTAAAAGAATTGGCTATAAAGGGGATGATATGGGGGAGAGGCTAAAACAGATTACTGAAGCTCAATTAGCTAATATCGATGATCTTTGGCAGGCTCATAAGATTCGTAATAGAATTGCTCACGAACCAGGTTTTAAATTAACTCATGTTCAGGCGAAAAGAGCTATTGAAATATATCAGAGAGCTGCGGAAGATCTAGAAGCTTTTTAATTTATGAATTAAGTATGTTAGACTGAATAACAAGATGAATTACTCTAAATTATTAATTGAAAATAAAAAACAAAACAGAACTTATCTCTGGTTTATTTTAATTAACACTGGCACACGGGAGTAGTTCTTAAATTTAGCAGAGTAATAGATGACAAGAACTGGCTCCCAGCCAGTTCTTTTAGTTTCTTTAACAATATATATAAGGAGGACAAAATGGGAAGAAAGAAATCTGAAGCAAAAGTTGTTTGTAGAAATTCAGAATGCGGAAAAGTAATCTTTTTAACTGATGGCAAGTCTTTAAAAAAGAAAAAGGCTATTAAATGCCCTCATTGCGGAGCAAAAAATAGGGTAGTTGTAAAAAAGAATGGGAAAATTAAAATATATTTTTCTCCACAATTAGCTTAATAAAAATCAAAAGACCGGATTCAATATCCGGTCTGCTTTTTTAATAAGCTAATAGATGTGATTATTATACAAATATGGATAATCCTGCCGTCGCTAAAACTATAGCAAGGCTATTCGGGACACTAAGAAAACTTTTAAATAATTTTTGAAATTATTTTTAAAAGTTTTTCAATATCTTTTAATTTATTCTGCAAGACATCATAAACAATGTCATAATTGATTTTATCATAATCGTGAGTAACTACATTTCTAAATCCGACCATGCCAATCATTTTATTAGTTAATTCTGTTGAGATAATTCCTTCTTCATTTAGGATAGAAAATGATTCGGACATACTGGTTGGTTTGCGGAAGTTCTTATATGAGATAGTGGCTTCAGCCAAATCTATAGTTGCTTGACTAGCTAAATAGAGATATCTTTCAACTGCTCCTTTTATAGTTTGGTCGTTTTGAATTTTATCCTTTGAATATTTTTTGTAATCATCAAGGATTTTGATATATTTTTTAACTAGGCTTATTTTATTCTCAATCGTTTTTAAATTGGTCATATTATTTAGTTAAACCATGCTTTAGAAGCATTAAATTAAAATCAAAGTATTCATTAAGAATTCGAGGTTCAATCATTAATTTAAATGGTTCTTTTTCAAAGATTAGTTTGCCATTTTTAATTACATCATATTTTAAATCTGGGCTTTGAGCTAGATTTAAAACGACAACATCAACTTTATCGGTTTTTAATGTGTTAACAATCTTATTTTGAACATCTATTTTTATTTCAAACATCTTTTTTTTGTCTTTTTCATCTAAATAAATAGCAAAATCATAGTCGCTTAAAGGGCCAGCGTTACCCTCAGCCCGAGAACCAAAAAAATAGACCAATTTTATTTTTGGGAAATTTTTAAAAATATTATTCAATTCTTTTATTTGTTTTTTATCGATATTTTAATTTTAACACGCAAAATCAAAAAGAACAACTTAAACGAGTTATTTTTATCAAATTTATACAAATCCAAACTTATTGAATATTTACAAAAAGGTCGGATGAATATTCAACCCTTTTATTTTTTAAAACAATAGACTTGACAACCTATTATTATGAGCATATACTCATAATAAAGGTCGGGATAATAAAAAAAATAAAATAATAAAAAAAATATGCCAAGATTAAATGGAACTGGTCCTAGAGGATTAGGAGCTGGAACTGGACAAGGATTAGGCCCCTGCGGAGGAGGATATGGACGTGGATGTGGTAGAGGATTTAGACGCTGGACTGAGCAAGATGAAAAAACTACTTTAGATCAAGAGAAAGATATTTTAAAAAAAGAATTAGAAGAAGTTGAAAAAGAATTAAAATCCTTAAAGGATCAGAAATAAAAAAAGGGCCTCTCCGGAGGCCTTTTTTTATATAAATAATGCGGGGTTAACCAACCTGCCTGCCGGCGAGGCAGGGACACTAGGAAAACTTTTAGGAAGTTGGTTGGGAAGATTTATAGGAAAGTTATTTCACAAAAAGTTCCTTGGCAATATATTGTTTGATTAGAGATTGATAGGGAACTTGTAAGGCGTTAGCTCTTTCTTTAAGGCGAACTAAAATATATTCTGGTAATCTAATAGAAATAGAACGAGAACTTGGTTTTAAGTCGCTAAAAGAAACCGACTCAAAGTCATCAGCTTTAAAATATTCACTAAGATCAATTTTAGACCAAAATTCTCTTTCTTGATCCTCGTTTTTAAATTTTGGAATCTTAAGTTTTTTGTTCATATAAATGTTTTTCTTTTTTATTTAGGTTTCTGGACGAAATAACTCTAATCTTATTTTTTCTTACAGTAAAAATTAGGAATAATGGACGTTCTAATTTGGTTTTGCCTATCAAAATATGTCTTTCTTCATTAGTTGAATGGAGAGCATCTTTTAATACTTTTTTATGTGGATCAAAAAAAATTTCTTCACATTCTTCATCGCTTACATTATGCAATTTTAGATTTTTATTTATATTGCCTTTATCCCATTCAAATTCAATTATTTCTATCGATTTTACCATAATTACATTGTATATACTATATTATACATTGTCAATAGTTAAATTGTGGATAAAAAAACAACTCAAACGAGCTATTTTTTATCAAACATCTACAAATCTGTACAAATATGGACAAATGCGGGAGCGATCGGACTCGAACCGACAGCCTTCTGCGTGACAGGCAGATGCTCTAACCAATTGAGCTACGCCCCCAATATATAATTTTCAGTACCGGGGGAGGGACTCGAACCCTCGACTTCCGCCTTATGAAAGCGGCGCTCTGACCGACTGAGCTACCCCGGTATTATTTTATTTTTGTTGCGGGGGCCGGATTCGAACCGGCGACCTCAAGGTTATGGGCCTTGCGAGCTGCCGCTGCTCCACCCCGCAATGCCATTATATTGTATAATTACGCAAATGACAAGTCCTTGCTTTGATAGTCGCAATATAGTAAAATATAAGTAAGAAAAGGATATGAACTTATTAACTTACTTAGTAGGATTGGTTTTAGTTAGTATTATAGCCGGCGCCTGCTTAGCGGCTATTTTAATTTATTTCAATCCATTCACTTCAGGATTGTTAGTATTCATATTATTCTATCTAAGCCTATTTATCGCTTCTACTTCAGTTTTTACATTAATCGGCTGGATTATCAGGATAATTTCTAAAAAAAGAAAATTTCCTTTGCCAAAGAAAGAAGCTATTTATAGATTTGAGGTTTCTTTTCGGCAAGGAATGTTTCTATCAGCAATTTTAATTGCTTCATTAATATTACAAGGTCAAAAAGTTTTATCATGGTGGAATTTATTAATTTTAATGGCCGTCGTAGGATTATCTGAATGGTGGCTTTCTAGAAGATAATTTAAAATAGATTATGAAAATATCATATAATTGGCTACAATCATTTTTTAGTAAAAAATTACCAATACCAGAGAAATTGGCTGATTTATTAACGATGCATTCTTTTGAAACAGAAATAGTTGGGAAAGAGAATTCAGATTTTATTCTAGATATAGATGTTTTGCCTAATCGAGCTCATGATTGTTTAAGTCATAATGGCATTGCTAGAGAAATATCTGTATTGCTTGGATATCCTTTTAATTTGGTTGATTATGGGAAGAAAATAAAAGAAGATTCTAAAAAATTAGCTAGTCAATTAGTTAAAGTAGAAGTTAAAGATAAAGAACTTTGTCCTCGTTATGTTGCTCGTGTTATAGATGATGTTAAAATAGGTCCATCGCCTAGATGGATACAAGAAAAATTAAAAGCATGCGGTTTGCGTCCTATTAGCAATGTTGTTGATATAACTAATTATGTAATGTTAGAAACGGGTCAGCCCCTACATGCCTTTGATCTTAACAAGCTTGCTTCAGGAAAAATTATTGTTCGCCGGGCTAAAAAAGGAGAAAAAATAATTACTTTAGATGACGAAAAATATGATTTAGATGAAAATATTTTAGTTATTGCTGATCAGAAAAATCCAGTTTGTGTTGCCGGAATCAAAGGAGGTAGAGGCCCTGAAATTGATGCTCAAACAAAAAGAATTGTTTTAGAAGCTGCTAATTTTAATCCGCAGATTGTTAGACAAGGCTCTAAGCAATTAAAATTAGAGACAGACGCTTCTTGGAGATTTGAACGTGAGATAGATTCAAATTTAGCTGAAGAAGCAATTAATATGACTGCTTATCTAATTCAAGATATTGCCAAAGGAAAAGTTTTAAAAGGAATGGTTGATGTTTTTCCTAAAAAAGTTAATTCAAAAACAGTAAATTTAGATATTGAAAATGTTAATAGCTTATTAGGTATCAAAATCACCAAAAAAGAAGTAATTAATATTTTAAAAAAGTTAGATTTTCAAGTAAAAACTACAGGAAACAAATTAAATGTTTCTATTCCGACGCGTCGAATAGATATTTCTATTCCAGAGGACTTGATTGAGGAGATAGGTAGAATCTATGGTTTTGAGAAAATAAAGAGTAAATTGCCAAAAGCGAGCTTAATGTCGCCAGTTAGGAACGAAAATTTGGTTTATCGGAATAAAATAAAGCATATTTTTATTAATTCAGGATTTAGTGAAGTATATAATTATTCCTTTATTTCTAAAAAAGATTCTGTTGAAGTTGCTAATCCTGTTAGCCAGGAACAAAAATATATGCGTTCAAATCTAACAGTCAATTTATTAAAAAATGTTGAAGAGAATAAAAAATATTTTAAAGAAGTAAGATTGTTTGAGATTGGAAAAGTTTTTTACAAAACAAAGAATAGTAAAAACAAAATAGAAGAAGTAAATAGATTGGGAGCAATTTTAAGTTTAGATGAAAAGAGTAATCAAACTCAAGAATTTTATCGTCTTAAAGGTCTGATTGATTCTTTACTTAATAAGCTACAAATTAGTGATATTTGGTATGATGATGTTATAGAAAAAAATGATTTATCAATTCCTGATTTTTGTCAGATAAACAAAAGAGCTCAAATAAAAGTTGGCAACGATTATTTAGGATGGATTGCCAGTATTAATTCAGGAGTTGCTGCTTTTGAAATAGATTTTGATAAATTAGTTGAATTGGCTACTGAGGAAAGGATTTACTCTCCTCCTTCAAAATATCCTTCAGTCGTTAGAGATATCGCTCTTTTAGTAAATAGAGAAACAAAAATAGTTACGGTTATGAATTTAATTAATTCATCAGGAGGCGCTTTAATTACAGATATTGATTTATTTGATATATATAAAGGTGAGAATATTCCTAATAGTAAAAAAAGTTTAGCTTTTCATATAATTTATCAGTCAAATGATCATACTTTAACAGATAAAGAAGTTAATAGTATTCATCAGAAAATTATGAAAGAATTAAGAGATGAAGGATGGGAAATAAGAGAATAATAATGACAAATATTAAAAAAGATAAAAAATCATCATATACAGCGAAGGATATTCATGTTCTAGAAGGCCTTGAACCAGTCAGGAAACGTCCCGGTATGTATATTGGTTCAACTGGCGTTGATGGATTGCATCATCTTATTTGGGAAGTGGTTGATAACGCTTTAGACGAAGCGATTGTCGGTTATTGTGATAAAATAGGAATTGTTTTATTACCTGATAATAAGATTCAAGTAACAGATAATGGACGTGGAATTCCTGTTGAAAAACATCCTCAAACAAAAAAATCAACTCTTGAAACAGTTATGTGTACTCTTCATGCTGGAGGGAAATTTGGTGGAGATTCATATAAGGTTTCTGGTGGATTGCATGGGGTTGGTGTTTCTGTTGTTAACGCGCTTTCTAAATATCTTAAAGTTGAGGTTTGTCGTGATGGATTTAGATATATTCAGGAATATAATAAAGGTAAAGCAAAAGCAAATGTTAAAAAAAATGGGAAATGCAGACAGACTGGAACAGTTATTACTTTTGATCCAGATCCTGAAATTTTTAAAGAAATTAGATATAAATGGCCTAAAATAATAAAGCGTTTGCGTCAGCAAGCTTATTTAACAAAAGGAATTAAAATAATAATAGAAGATAAACGGAAAGAACCTTTTAAAGATTATACTTTTTATTTCGAAGGCGGAATAGTTTCTTATGTAAAATATTTAAATAGAGATCAATCTGTTAAACATGAAAATATTTTTTATGTTTCAAAAGAATTTCAAGATGTTTTAGTAGAAGTTGCTTTTCAATATACAGATGATATTCAAGGTTATGAAGAAAGTTTTGCTAATAATATTTGCACAGGAGAAGGCGGTATGCACTTAACTGGTTTTAAAGCAGCTTTAACAAGAACATTTAATGATTATGCTCGTAAGAATAATTTCTTAAAGAGTTCTGATGAAAATTTAAGTGGCGATGACGTTAGAGAAGGATTAACAGCTGTAATTAGTGTTAAATTAAAAGAGCCACAATTTGAAGGTCAGACAAAAGCGCGTTTAGGTAATCCTGAAGCTAGAACAGCTGTTGAAGGAATTGTTTCTGATGGATTAGAAGAATTTCTTGAAAAACATCCTCAAGATGCTAGATCTATTATGGCAAAGAATATTTTAGCAGCTAAAGCGCGTCAGGCTGCTAAAGCTGCTAGAGAAACAGTTATTCGCAAAGGGGCTTTAGATGGATTAGCTTTGCCTGGCAAACTTTCAGATTGCTCCAGTCGTAATCCAGAAGAATCAGAGCTATATATTTTGGAAGGTGATAGCGCCGGCGGTTGTTTCTCAGGTGATACAAAAATTGCTCTAACTGACGGTCGCGATATAAGTTTTAAAGAATTAATTAAAGAAAATAAAAAAGGTAAAAAGAATTATTGTTATACCATTAAGAAAAATGGTTCTATTGGAATTGAACGAATTAGAAATATAAGAAAAACTAAGAAAAATACTCAAGTAATCAAAGTAATCCTTGATAATGAAGAAGAAATAGTTTGTACACCAGATCATAAGTTTATGTTGAAAAATAGAAAGTATAAGGAAGCAAAAAATTTAACTACAAAAGATTCTTTAATGCCTTTGTATAGAAAATTATCTAAGAAAGAAAAAAGAATTACAATTTTTGAGAGATTTTTCAAAGGAGATGAAAATGCTGTTTGCGAAGCTGTTAAAAAATATAATCATAAAATTAAAAAGATAATTAGGATTAGGAAAAAAATTGATGTGTATGACTTAGAAGTGAAAGGAACCCATAATTTTGCTTTATCATCTGGTGTTTTTGTTCATAACAGCGCAAAAATGGGGCGAGATAGAAAAACTCAGGCTATTTTACCTTTGCGTGGAAAGATTCTTAATGTTGAAAAAGCAAGATTGGATAGGGCTTTAAGTTCTAAAGAAATAAGGGCCCTAGTTGTTGCTTTGGGCACAGCTATTGCTGAAGAATTTAATATTGAAAAACTTCGTTATCATCGAGTAATAATTATGACTGATGCTGATGTAGATGGTTCTCATATTAGAACTTTGCTTCTTACCTTATTCTTCCGTTATTTCTTAGAAATTATTGAAAAGGGTTACCTATATATCGCTCAACCGCCGTTATATCGCATTCAAAAAGGTAAGCAGACAGAATATGGTTACACAGAAGATGATAAGAAAAAAATATTATCTAAGATGGGTACTGATAAGGTGATTATACAGAGATATAAAGGATTAGGAGAAATGAATCCTGAGGAACTTTGGGAGACAACTATGGATCCAGCTAATCGAGTAATGAAACAAGTTCAAATTGAAGACGCCAAAGAAGCTGATAGAATTTTTGATGTCTTAATGGGAGATGATGTTGCACCAAGGAAAAAGTTTATTCAAACTCATGCTAAGAAAGCAAAGAACCTTGATATTTAAAAATTATTGACATACTCTTTATTAGAGTATAAGATAAGGGCAAATAGATGCCCCGCAAGGGGTTTTTAAATCCCGCCGGGCGGGACAAGTTAATGAAAATTACTCAATTGCCAAAAAAAGGAATAGATTTTCTTAGAGAGGTCCGCATAGAATTAAAGCGGGTTACTTGGCTTACGCGTAAAGATACAATCAAATATACAATTTTTGTTATTGGATTAAGTTTAGCTGTCGCCGCTTTTTTAGGAGGATTGGATTTCTTTTTTAATTGGTTATTAGATGTATTTGTAATATAAATTATGCCTAAACAAGTAGAACAAGGAAAAAATTGGTACGTTCTCCATACATATTCTGGATACGAAGAAGCTGTTGCAAGAAATTTAAAACAGCGTATTGAATCATTGGGGATGGAAGGTAAAATCTTTAATGTTTTAGTACCTACGGAAAAGAAGATTAAGATTAAAAATGGAAAGCGTCAGATAGTTGAAGAAAAAATTTATCCTGGCTATGTTTTAGTTGAAATGATTGTTACTGATGATTCTTGGTATGTTGTTCGTAATACGCCTAGAGTAACGGGATTTATTGGTGCTGGGACAGTCCCAACTCCTGTTTCTTCTGTAGAAATAAAGGGTCTTCAAAAGCGAATGGGTGTTGAAGAACCGAAGTATAAGATAGATGTGATTATCGGTGATGCTGTTAAAATTATTGATGGTCCATTTAAAGATTATGATGGTAAGATTTCTGAAATAGATGAAAAAAGAGGTAAAATTAAAGTGTTAGTTTCAATGTTTGGCAGAGAAACTCCAGTTGAATTGGATTTCTTGCAAATTAAAAAAATATGAAGCCAATAAAAACAATTATTAAATTACAAATTAAAGCAGGACAGGCAAATCCAGCGCCTCCAATTGGACCGGCTTTAGGTCAGCACGGTTTGAATATTCAAGATTTTTGTCTTAAATTTAATGAAGCAACTAAAGATATGGGAGGAGATATTATTCCTGCAGAAATTACTGTTTATGAAGACAGAACTTTTGAATTTAAATTAAAAACACCGCCGGCATCAGATTTATTAAAAAAAGCAGCCAGTGTTGAGAAAGGTTCTGGTCAGCCGAATAAGAAAAAAATAGGGAAAGTTACTAAACAACAAATCAAAGATATTGCTGAAAAGAAAATGGTTGATTTGAATGCATATAATCCTGAACAAGCAGAAAAGATTGTAGAAGGAACAGCTCGTTCTATGGGAATTGAAGTTAAATAAATGGAATAGGCATATTTAAGGAGGGACAGGGAATAACCCTGTCCTTTTAAGTTCTTAAACAATTTTATAAGGGAGGTAATTATTATGGGAAGACCAAGTTGGGATGAAATAGAGAATACATTAGCGCCTTTGTTTAGGCATAAAGAGCCGAGATGGGACGAGGTTATTGCATCTTTAGTACCTTTTTTTAGCGGAAAAATACGTCCTGATTGGGATGGGTTCTTTATGGGAGTAGTAGAGTCTTTAAGGGTTAGGTCTTCGTGTGACAGAGGAAGAACAGCTGCGCTTCTTGTCAAAGATAATAGAATAATTGCTACTGGCTATGCTGGCTCTTTGCCTGGTTTTCCTCATTGTGATGATGAGGGCCATCAAATGTGGAAAATAATAGATGATCAAGGCAATGAATCCAATCATTGTTTTAGAACTCTTCATGCTGAAGAAAATCTCATTATTCAAGCGGCTAAATTTGGAATTTCTGTAGCTGGCAGCACACTTGTTTGTATGATGACTCCTTGTCATCAGAGATGTGCTCCGTTGATTGTCGGAGCGGAAATTGTCCGAGTGGTTGCAAAAAGAAGATATCATGCTGATGGACCCTCAATAAAGATGTTCGAACAAGCTGGAATTCAATTGGATATTTTGGATGATGGAGTTGAAACTTACGAAAATCAGTGAAACACGAGGAGGTAATAAAATGAAAGATTTTAGCAGTTATACTTTTGGAGAAGGCAGAACAGGTGGTGGACAATTGATTGAGTTCACCTGTGGAACCGAAGATGTAGAAATGGTTAAAGCTTTTTTAGTTGAAAATGTTAAAAACATTGAGATTCCTGTGACCGGTCGAGTGAATGTACCTCATGGTGGTTTTGGTTGTTACACAAGATATGAAATTGTTCAGCATAAATATGCTGGCGGTGGCTATGGACCATCTTGTGGCGGTTTTATTGAGGTGTTAGAGATTAAAAACCCTCCCGAAAACAGGCATGGAATTGTTACCTATAAGGTTTTAAACGAATATGGTTCTTTTATTGAATGGGATACTTTAGACAATGCTAAATCGGCTTTCGAAAAAGAATGGTGTAGCTCGAAAGCTGATGAAGAATTCAAAGAATTTCCAGGATTTATTCGTCAAGTAGAATGTGGCCTTTTGCAACCATGGTTTTATGCAATTGGAGATGAAGAACTTATTAATGATTTCGCCTTTCCTGAGGGCCTTCAGGACGATTCTGTTTACCGTTTTGGCCAGAAGTTTGTAGTTACAAATCGAGAAGGATATACTGAGGTTAAGACATGTATGGGTGTTCGTTTTATCCAGAAAGAATCCGCCGATAGTTATTGCAATAGATCCGAAAAGAAACCTGAAATTTTCCGGATTATCTGTTGGGATGATGGTACTATGACTAGGGAGGATTGTCATCAATGTAATCAAAATAGTAGTCGTCCTATAAAGAAGGATGAAATGTGGATTACAGATGCTTTTTCTCGATTCGGCGAATTATTGTCCGGAAAATCGGAAAGATTTGAGATTAAATTCACTGATGGCTATAAATTTGTTGGAAGGGTATCAAAAAACGGCAATAAAGCTAAATGTTCTCAGGGACGTTATCTCCTAAGAGTCCATTTTGAAGGTCAAAAAAATCCAGAGGAAGGATATGTAGATTTTACGCCAACGCTTGAATTTCCTGATATAATTGGCTATGTTCAACAAGCCGCTGAAAGAAAAAAGGAAAAGTTGGAGAAGATCGAAATAATAAGTAAGGAGGTTAAAAAAGGTGGAAAAAAATGGTCGGGTGTTTTTCACAAATCACCTTACTAAATATCTTTACAAGGATTCAAAAGACTGAAGCTCTAGTTGATTAATTTTTAAAAAAATCAATTAGGGCTTTATTTTTTCACAATAATATTATAGCATTAGATTAATATGATTAATTTTCTTAAAAAAGTAGATCCAAAAATAAATAATTTAATAAAACAAGAATTTAAGCGCCATCAAGAGGGGCTTAATTTAATTGCCTCTGATAATTATACAAGCTTAGCGGTGCGAAGCGCAGTTGGAAGTATTTTAAGCGCTCGTTATGCTGAAGGATATCCTGAAAAAAGATATTATTCTGGGCAGCAATTTATTGATCAAATTGAAAAAATAGCTATTGCTAGAGCAAAGAAAGCATTTAAAGCTAATTTTGCTAATGTTCAGCCACATTCTGGTTCACAAGCAAATCAAGCTGTCTATTTTGCTTTACTTAAACCAGGCGATACTGTTTTATCAATGAAAATTGATCAAGGTGGTCATTTATCTCATGGTTCTCCAGTAAATTTTTCTGGTTCTTTGTATAATTTCATTTTTTATGGAGTTGATAAAAAAACAGAGAGAATAGACATTAAACAAGTTGAAAAAATTGCATTAAATAAAAAACCAAAATTAATTATTGTTGGAGCTTCAAGTTATCCTCGTCAAATTGATTTTTCTAAATTTAGTAAAATAGCCAAAAAAACAGGAGCTTATTTAATGGCTGATATTGCTCATATTGCAGGTTTAGTAATAGCTAATGTTCATCCTCAACCTTTTCCTTATTGTGATGTGGTGACGATGACTACTCATAAAACGCTACGCGGAGCTCGTGGGGGATTAATTCTTTCTAAGAACAAAGAAATAGCTGAAAAAATTGATAAAGCTATTTTCCCTGGATTACAAGGCGGTCCTTTACAAAATGAAATTGCTGGCAAGGCAGTTGCCTTAAAAGAAGCGCAAGAGAAAAAATTTGTTAGTTATCAAAAACAAGTTATTAAAAATGCTAAAATTTTAGCTAATGAATTTATTAAAAATAAATTTAATTTAGTTTCTGGCGGGACTGACAATCATCTTATTTTAATAAATTTAACTAAATTTAATCTTTCTGGAAAAAAAGTTCAAAAAGCGTTTGAATTAGCTAATATTTATGTTAATCGCAATGTAATTCCTTACGATACCCGTTCTAAATGGGAAACTTCTGGAATTAGGATTGGCACACCGGCTGTTACATCTAAAGGATTAAAAGAAAAAGAAATGAAACAAATTACTTCTTTTGTTATAAGAATAATTAAAAATATTGATAATAAAAAAATAATCCAAGAAGTTAAAAAAGAAGTTATTAAATTAGCTAAAAAATTTCCCGTTTTATAAAATGAAAATTATTAATTGCAAAAAAATAGCTAATAATATTTTAGCTAAATTAAAAAAAGAAATTGAGAAGCGAAACATTAAGCCGCGATTAGCTGTAATTCTTGTTGGTAATGATCCAGCATCGTATTTATATGTTAAAATAAAAGAGAAAACAGGACAGAGTATAGGGATTGAGGTAGAAAAGCATTTTTTATCTAAAAAAATAGAAGAAGAAAAAATTATAAATCTTATTAATTCTTTAAATAAGAATAGTAAAATAAATGGCATTCTGGTTCAGTTACCATTGCCTCAAAGTTTTTCAGCTGATAGAATTATTAAAGAAATTAGTATTGAAAAAGATATAGATGGTTTTTTGCTCGAAAGCAAATTTAATTCTCCTTTTATTCTAGCCATTTATGAAGCGATTAAAGCCACAAAAGAAAATTTAAAAGATAAAAAAATAATTGCTTTAGTAAATTCAGATGTTTTTGGAGGGAAATTAATGCAATTTTTTAATAAAGAGAATTTGACGTTGTGGGTAGTTCCCGATAAATTGGGAGATCTTCCACAGCTAAAAGAATTCGATATCTTAATTACTGCTTTAGGCCAGCCAGAAATAATTAAAGGCAATATGATAAAAAATGGTGCTATTCTAATTGATGGCGGGATTAGTAAGAAAAATGGTAAAATAATTGGAGATATTGATATGGAGAGCGTTAAGAATAAAGCAAAATGGCTTTCTCCTGTGCCTGGCGGCTTAGGGCCATTAACAGTTGCTTTTTTATTAAGAAATGCTATAAAGACATAAATATGAAATATATACCAGTTATTGGGTTAGAAATACATGCCGAATTAAAAACAGAGAGCAAAATGTTCTGTGATTGTTTAAATGATCCTGAAGAAAAAGTACCAAATATTAATATTTGTCCGATTTGCATGGGTCATCCTGGAACGCTACCCGTGATTAATAATAAAGCCGTTGAATTTGTTGTTAAAACAGCCTTGTCTTTAAATTGTCAGATTCCTGAATTTTCAAGATTTGATCGTAAAAATTATTTTTATCCTGATTTGCCAAAAGCGTATCAAATTTCTCAGCTTTACGCTCCTCTTTCAGTAAAAGGATTTTTAAATACTAATGGGAAGAAAATAAGAATCAAGGAAATTCATTTAGAGGAAGATACTGGGAAATTAACTCACCTCCAAGGGAAAGATTGCTCATTGGTTGATTTTAATCGTGCTGGAAGGCCATTAATGGAATTAGTTACTGAACCAGATATTGCTCTTGGCAAAGAAGCAAGACAATTTTGTGAAGAATTAAGATTAATTTTTCGTTATTTAGATGTTTCGGAAGCTAATATGGAAAAAGGACAAATGCGTTGTGAAGTTAATATTTCTTTAAGATCAAATAAAAAAGAATTAGGCACTAAAGTAGAAATTAAAAATCTTAATTCTTTTCGAGCTGTTGAGCGTTCTGTCAATTATGAAATCAAGAGACAAGCAGAATTGCTAGATTCGGGAGATAAGATTATTCAAGAGACAAGAGGTTGGGATGAAAATAAGCAAATAACTTTTTCTCAACGTACAAAAGAAGAAGCGCAGGAATATCGTTATTTTCCTGAACCAGATTTGCCTCCGCTAGTTAATATGTCTGCGGTTAGCACTAAAGTTTCTTCTGAATTGCCTGAGTTGCCTCAAGCAAAAAGAGAAAGATTTCTTGGCGAATATAAATTACCTCAATCAGATATAGATGTTTTAGTTAGTAATAAAAAATTGGCTGATTATTTTGAACAAGTAATTTCTGAATTAAAAACATGGTTGAAAATAAAGTCTATTGACAATAAGCAAGCGCTTATTAAATTAACTGTTAATTATTTATTAACTGAATTACAAAAATTGCTTACTGATAGTAATTTGAAAATAGAAAATTGTAAAATTAGTCCTGAGAATTTTGCTGAATTTATAACCTTAATTGAACAAAAAGAAATTTCGAGTTCAGCTGCCCAGACAGTTTTGAAGGAAATGTTAAAAACAGGAGCAGACCCTTCTAATATTGTAGATGATAAAAAATTAAAACAAGTTAGCGACGAAGATGCTTTATCTAAAATAGTTAAGCAGGTTATTAATGATAATCCAAAACCAGTTGGCGATTATAAGGCAGGCAAAGAAAACGCTTTGCAATTTTTAGTTGGCAAGGTTATGGGAGCAAGTAAAGGACAGGCAAACCCAGAGGTAGTTAGAGAATTATTAATAAAACAACTGGATTAATTTCTCAGCTTGAGAATAATTTTTAATCCATTTAATTTTTTTATCTCTTTTAAACCAAGTTATTTGTCTTTTTGCGTATTGGCGTGTATGTATTTTTATTAATTCTTTAACTTCTTCTAAAGTTATTTTATTTTTTAAGTATAAAATAACTTCCTGATATCCAATACCGCTCATTGAATATGGCTTACTGCCATATTTTTTTAATAGTTTTTTATTTTCCTCAATTAATCCACTCCTAATCATTTTTTTAGTTCTCTGACTTATTTTCTGTTCTAGGTTTCTTGTATCTAATTTAAGACCAATTTGTAAGATGTCAAAAATTGGCTTATTTTTTTTTCTTTGTTCTGAAAAAGGTTTTTTAGTTAATAAACAAATTTCTAAAGCTCTAATTAATCTTCTTTTATTTTTTATATCAATAATTTTTAAAGCTTGAGGATCTAGTTTTTTTAATTTATTAACTAATTCTTGATTAGTTAATTTCTCTAATCTATTTCTTAATTTTTTATTTGGTTTAGTTTCTGGAATTTTTAAATTATCAACAATTGATTGGATGTATAAGCCAGTGCCACCAACTAAAAATGGAAGCTTATTTCTTCTTTGAATATCTTTAATAATTTTTATTGTTTTTTTCTGAAATTGAGCTAAGGTGAAATTATTATCTGGCTTAACAATATCAATCATATAATGAGGGATATTAGACATTTCTTCTTTTGTTATCTTAGCTGTTCCTATATTCATTTCTTTATATATCTGACGTGAATCAGCTGAAATAATTTCCCCATCGAATTTTTTACAAAGTTTAACAGCCAGGTCTGATTTACCTGAAGCAGTTGGTCCAAGGATTGTTATTAGTTTGTTATGTCGCATGATGATTTTATAAGATCTAAAATAACTCTTTTTCTCTTTATTTTTTCGTTATCTGGGACATTATTCTCTAATTTAGACGCAGCTGTTCCTAATCTAGGAGAATAACGAGCTGTATAAATTTGCTTAAAATTCATTTCTTTAACTAATTTAACTGTATTTTCAAATTGTTTCTCTGTTTCTCCTGGAAATCCTACAATAATATCAGTTGAGATGATTGCTTTGGGAATTTCCTTATATATATTTTTTATTAATTTTCTATAATCTCCAACCGTATATCCACGGTTCATTTTTTTTAAAATTATGTTATCTCCAGACTGAACTGGCAAATGAATCTCTTTAGAGATTTTTTTATTTTCAGCAATTGTTTTAATTAATTGATCAGACATATCTTTAGGGTGGGAAGTCATAAATTTAATCTGAAAATCTCCAGAGAGATTACTAATAGTTTGAAGTAATTTTGGAAAACCGAATTTGTAACTATTCACATTCTGTCCTAATAAAGTAATTTCTTTATAATCACTCTTAATTAATCTTTTAACCTCTTTGATAACTTCATCGGCAGGTCTAGATTTTTCTCTGCCTCTTGTATATGGAACAGCGCAATAAGAACAAAAATTATTACAGCCAGTCATAATTGGAACATAAGCGCATTTGAGCGATCTGCCCTGTATTAGGTGGGGTAAATATTTTGTTTCTGCTTTAAAACTAATAATGGGCCATATTTCATTAATTTGTTCCTTGAATTGTTTTTTATCTTTTTCTAGAATACATCCAGTTAGAACTATTTTTGCTTTAGGATTGATAGAACGTATTTTCTTTATTTTACTATAGACCCTATCTATGGCTGATTGTCTAACAGAACAAATATTGATCACTATTAAATCAGCTATTTCTATTTTTTTAGTAAATTTGTATTTTTTATTCTCTAATTTGGCGGCTAGTCGTTCTGAATCTGATTCATTCATTTGACAGCCATAAGTAATAATATGATATTTTTTCATTTGTATTTTGTATCATATCTAAAAATATTGTATAATACAAGCATATGGAAAAAATTTATTTGTCAGTAATTATACCAGCCTATAACGAAGAGAAACGTATTAGTAACACATTGCTTGATATCGATAAATATTTAACAGGCCAGGATTATTCTTATGAGATTATTGTTGTCAGTGATGGTTCAAAAGATAAAACAGCTGCTATCGTCAAGAAATTTTCAGATTTAATTAAAAATTTAAAATTAATTGATAATAAGGAAAATCATGGAAAAGGCTGGGTTGTTAGGCAAGGCATGTTAGAGGCCAAGGGACAACATCGTGTTTTTATGGATGCTGATAATGCAACAACAATAGATCATTTTGAAAAAATGATACCTCTTTTTAAACAAGGTTTTAAAGTAGTTATCGGTTCTCGTGATAGTAAAGATGCAGAAGGCGCAAAACAAGCCGTCGCCCAGTCATTTTTAAAAAGACAATTAGGTAATTTTGGTAACATTTTAATTCAATTGCTTGCTGTTTCGAGTATTTGGGATACACAATGCGGATTCAAAGCTTTTACTGGCAAAACAGCTAATGATATTTTTGGAAGATGTTTAATTGATAAATGGGGTTTTGATATTGAAGCGTTGGCAATAGCGAGAAAGCTTGGTTATAAGATAGGAATAATTCCAGTTAACTGGGTTAATGATCCACATAGTAAAGTTAGCCTTAAGGGATATTTAAATACTTTTCGTGAATTATTTAAAATTAAATGGAATTTGATTACAAAAAAATATGATTAGTAAAAAAAGTAAGAAAAAATTTCCTTCAGAATTAAGAATGGATTTAGTCTCTAATGACTGGGTCATTATCGCCACTGGTCGTTCGCGTCGTCCAGAATCTTTTTCTAAAGATAGTAAAAAGAAAACAATTAATTCTAAAAAAAATTGTCCGTTTTGTAATGAAGAAAATATTAAAGAAAAAATAGCCAGAAGAGATAAAAAAGATGGTTCTTGGTTTGTTATTTCAATTCCGAATAAATACCCAGCTCTTTTAGCAAGCAACGAATTAAAAGAAAGAAAACAAGGTCCTAATAGGATTATGGATGGTGTTGGCTATCATGAAGTTGTTATTACATCCGACCACAAAAGACAAATGGCGCAATTTACTCCAAAAGAAATGGAAATGGTTGTTGATTTATATCAATCAAGATATCTGGATTTAATAGATAAAAAATTTATTAAGTATGTTTCTATTTTTCATAATCATGGCAAAAAAGCAGGCGCTTCAGTAGCTCATCCTCATTCTCAGATAATGGCTATTCCAGCGATAGACCCCGATTTAAGAGGAAGTATGGAAGGAGCGGAAGCATTTTACAGGAGCCAAGGCAAATGTGTTTATTGCGAGATGATTGAATGGGACATGAAAGATAAACAAAGGATTGTTTATGAAAACGAAAAATTTGTTGTCCTTTGTCCCTTTGCTTCACAGGTTGCTTTTGAAACAAGAGTTTATCCAAAAGAACATCAGCCTTATTTTGAAAAAATAACCGAGAGTGATAAGGTTTTTTTTGCTGATGCTTTACAAAAAGCGCTTAATAAGATTTATAAGGCATTAAACAATCCTCCTTATAACTTTTATATCCATACAGCTCCTTCAAATGAAGAGAGTCATGATAATTATCATTGGCATTTGAATATTCTTCCAAGAACATCAAGCTGGGCTGGTTTTGAACTTGGAGCCGGTATAGAAATAAGCATTATTGAACCAGAAAAAGCAGCTGAATTTTTAAGAAAACAGTAAGAATATGGAATTTATTTTTGGAACAATTATTGATTGGGGATTAAATTTAATTTTAGAAATAGGATATTTAGGAATAACTTTGTTAATAACTATTGAAAGTTCTTTTATCCCGTTTCCATCTGAAATTGTTATTCCTCCAGCAGCTTATTTAGCTCAACAAGGAGAAATGAATATTTTTCTTGTTATTCTCGCAGGAATAATCGGTTCTTTATTAGGAGCTCTAATAAATTATTTTTTAGCTTATACATTAGGAAGAAAAGTTGTTTATTCTTTAGTTAATTTAAAAATATTCAGATTTTTATTAATAAATAAAGAAAAAGTAGTTAAGGCGGAAGAATACTTTTTGAAATATGGAAATTTTTCTACGTTTATGGGAAGATTTATTCCTGCAGTAAGACAGTTGATTTCTATCCCGGCTGGATTTTCTAAGATGAATCTTAAAAATTTTATACTGTATACTTCTTTAGGTTCTGGTATTTGGGTTATTGTTTTGGCTATTTTAGGATATTGCTTTGGCTCAAATAAAGAATTAATTGCTAAATATTACGAATATATTTCCATTTCTTTTATTGTTTTATCAATAATTTTAATAGTAGGTATAGTTATTAAAAAAAATAAAAAATGAATAAAAAATTATTAATCGTCGCTAATTGGAAATGCAATCCTGCTACTCGAAAAGAAGCTGAGCATCTTTTTGTATCCGTAAAAAAGGGGATTAAAAAATTAGATGAAGTTGAAGTAGTTATTTGTCCGCCATTTATTTATTTATCTCTTTTTAAACAAAATACTATTCAGCTTGGGGCCCAAAATTGTTTTTGGGAGGACAAAGGAGCTTATACTGGAGAGATTTCTTCTCTAATGCTTAAAGATTTTGAATGTAAATATATTATTGTTGGTCATTCAGAAAGAAGAGATTATTTTAACGAAGCAGATAATAATATTAATAAAAAAATAAAATCTGTTCTTAAAAATAGATTAAAACCTATTTTCTGTGTTGGTGAAAAAAGTAGGGATTCTTTTGATTCCGAAGGAAAGCCAATAAATGAAATGAGTTTAATTGTCAGTGAACAGATTGAAAAGGGATTAGCAGGAATTTCTCAATCAAGAATTCCAGATGTTATTATTGCCTATGAGCCAGTTTGGGCAATTGGCACAGGCATCCCATGTTTATC